>Ga0209500_10000341_pt1 | contig 41063 bp, 46 predicted proteins | sample S_140212_EF_Meta_FD_187323 | JGI IMG/M metagenome (GOLD analysis project Ga0209500, IMG submission 187323) | Freshwater microbial communities from Lake Simoncouche, Canada to study carbon cycling - S_140212_EF_MetaG (SPAdes) (version 2) | ecosystem: Environmental > Aquatic > Freshwater > Lake ... | reverse complement strand
TCGGACAATTTGAACTGGCTGGTAAGGGTAAGAACGCGGGTGCGCAAGCGAACAACTTCCGCATTGCCAATGTGATGTTGCGCACACTCGGACCGGATCAGATGATTAGGTTCTTGCGCACTAAATTTACTGCTGGTCAATTGTCAAACGCTGGGTTGAATATTGGCGGCGAGTTAAAATCTGAAGAGGTGCTTGGAAGTGCGATCTTTGGACCGAAGATCGGCTTTGGTTTCTATTCCAATCTCGATGGCAACTTTGATCCAGTGACAATGGATATGTGGTTCATGCGAACCATTGGTCGATTGACTGGCAAATTGCCTGCGTTTGATCAGAATAAATACGACAAGCAGATTGTGAAGTTGAAAGCCAGTTTGGCTGAGAAGGGAAGCAATGGAATCTTCCCATCAACTATTGATCAGGCACTCATTGATGAAGCCAACAATGCCACTGATGATTCTGGGCTAGTCAAACTAGCACGTGCAGTAATCAAATTGCATGAAAAGGATTTCAAGGACAACCGTAAGGATTATGACAACAAGGATCGCGTTCAAAGCAAGATGGTTCTTGCTTCAAAGGCAATCATCCAATCGTTGGATAAGCCACGCGATAGTCCTAAGTCTGGTGGCGAACGCCGATTGTTGCGTAAGGTTGTCAAACTTGCCGTAGCAAATGTCAGTGAAATTTACGGGGAAGATATTGCAAACGCTGCGTTCCAAGCGATGATCTGGTATCCAGAGCAGGAACTCTACAAGTCACATGGTGTTAAACTCAAGGTCACCAGTCAGGATTACTCCGGGGCAATCAGGAAGATCCTGAAGAACGAAGGAATTACAGATGGACAACTCGACACAGCAATCGCAACAGCAGAACGTGGATCAGGACTTACACGGCAAGTGGCTGGAGTCACTGACACCGCAACAGGTGGACTCACTAGCAATGTCCCTGTCCAAACTCGCACTTTCAGTGATGCAGAACGAGCAAGTTTCCTCGCCTCCACTCCAGTCTCAATCGCCAAAGCGTGGAACCCGCCAGCCCAAGACCCAAACCTCGATGAACTCCAAGCCCGATTCTCTGGAGACTTTGAAGCAGTCATCTTCACAAGAAAACAAAGACAATCAGCATATGCCAGCAATTGGCAATATGGACAAAGTCTCGTTGGAAATGGCACGAAGCCTCGGATTCTTAAGTTAACAGACGAGAGCGGCAAGAAGTCTTCGCTTCCATACATTGCTGAAATTGCACCGGGTGATGCGCTGGGCATTGTGTTCAAGAAGGCAGGATTGCTTTCGCCTAAGTTTGTTGAACTTGCACCCGTCAAGGTGTCAGCGATGTGGTTCAACAAGACCATATCTGCATTCAAAGCAGAGGACAAGTTTGGCGCGTGTGTTGCTGCATACCCTGCTGATGATTACGTTGGTATGCGTTTGTTTATTGCAATGAATGGCAAATCTGGTTTTGCTATTAAGCCAGACGGAGATGTCATCTCTGTGTTTGCCTATGACAAACACGGACGCGCCATCCTTGAAGCATCAACTGCTGTTGGTGGCAAGAAACTTGATGCATTCGATACGGTCTTGCCCGTCATCTATGCCGCACACGGATTCAAGGCTACGTCTCGCCTTAAGTTTAGTGAGCAAGAGAAGCCCGAAGGCTGGAACTACGACACGTTTAAGCGATTCAACAATGGCAGACCAGACGTTGTGTTCATGGTGAACGATCCAGCGTCAATGACAAGGTATCAACCAACGGATGGGCAACTGGTTGAGGATTACGGTGAAGCCGTAGCCATTCAAGATAAGGCTATGTCAGATGTTTCGTTTGGTCGAGAAGACTTCTCACCGTTCTGGGAAGTAAAAACGTCAACAGCCTTTGAAGAATTTGAAGACGCACACCGTGGCGGCATTGCTGATTTAGGTGACCCAGATGCAAAGAACATGGTTTCTCTGCTCCCAAATTATGAACGTGACGTTGCTGCAATTAGAGAATCAATACGAAGTGTTCTTGGAAATTCGTTCCCGCTGTATCGATCAATGTCAAGAGATGAGTTGGCTGAATGGGAAAACGGAACTGATGTAGGTTCAATGAGTGGTACTTTAGTTAAAAGTATTGCTGAACGATTTGTTCGGCTCGCTGCTGTTACAGACAAAGATCGTGTTGTTATATCTGTGCAAGTAACACCCGACATGATCGTCATGCGTGGTAGCGAGAACGAATCAGAGTTGGTGTTTGATGCCAATCAAATTTCATTCAATGAAATTACTGACATTTCATTCGCCCGTGAAGACGAGAATGATGCTGAATTCCAACGTCAGCAAGCAGAACGCCGCGCTGCGCAAGAAGAGCGCATGAAAGACCTCTCCCCGCGTGAGCAGGGAAATATCATTGAGGCTGGTGTTGCTGACTACTACGAAATTCTTGATCTCAAAGACAAGATCGACAAACTAAAGAAGCAGATTGCAGGCGGAACACCTGCTGCTGTCGAAAAGTCAAAGCGCACTGCTGATCTACAGACTGCCGCACAGCGCGTCAACGCACTGAGCGAGGTGCGCAAACTGGAGCGCAAACTAAATACCATGACCATGCTTGCTGATCAGCGGCTTGGTCAGGTCAACCGTGCCAAGGCGCGTCTGCAAACGCAGACTCAACTGGCAATTGAAGAGCAACAGTCAGCAGCCGAAACCATTGCTTCTCTCGAAGAGCAGATCACAACTACCAGAGATGCCGTAGTCGCTGCCAAGAAATCAATTGCTGAAGAGCGGACTGCTACTAAGGAACAGCGCGATGCACTCAACACTGCGCTGGCAAATGCCGAAGCGACAGCGCAACGCGCCATCAACTGGGCGTATGCCATTGGTCGCAACGAAGGTTTAGTTGCAGGTCAGGTTGCAGGACAACAGACGGTACAAACGGATCTAGAACGCGGTCAACAGGCAGAAGAAAAACTGAAAGCACTTCAGAAGTCTGCACGGTTCCAGAAGTTTGCAAGTCAACGTGCCATCAACTGGGCGTATGCAATCGGTCGTAATGAAGGTTTGGTTGCAGGGCAGGTGGCTGGTCAGCAAACACTCAAGCCAGAGATGACGCGCCTTGCCCGTGTTGAATCGCTGCTCGACATCTCTGTCCGCCGCGTCCGTGAACTGAAAGCCACTGTCCGCAATGACGCTCGCGCTGCTCAACGGGCAGTGAACTTTGCGTACTCGATGGGTCTGAACAAGGGTCGGATGCAGGGCATCATGCAGGGTCGCGCACAGATCCTTGCGAAAATGCGCAAGCGTGAAGACACCTTGCAGAACCAGTTGTTTAACCTGCGCGAGTTGATGAATACCCGGCTTGATGATGTTGCAGAGCGCAATCGAATCATCCGCAAGATCGTGTCTGAAGCATTGCTGTCCATCCCGGCAAACTTGCGTGGCACACTTGCCAACCGTGCCGCTACTGCTACGACAGTTGCGCAGGCGAACCGCGTTGCCATTGAAGCAGTGCGCATTGCCATCAATGCACAGGCAACCGAAGGGCTGAAGTTGATTTCTCGTACCGCGAAGAGGATGAACAAGCGCGGCATGAAGGTGTCTGCACGTAGACAGATTCTTACCTTGCTGTATGAAGCAAACGTAGTGCTGCGCGATGCAAACAACCGCAAGCGGCAGGCAAAGGTGGTCACCGCCAAGGGAAGTCCAGTCACGCTATCCGGAGCGATTGACTTGTATGCGCGTGTGTTGGATGCGCAGACCAAGGTTGAGAATGCAACTGCGTTGTATGACACTGACCGTGCTGAGTTCATAGCGGAACGCGACCAACGCATTGCTCGTTACGCTGATTTGACTCAACGACTTATGGCAAACATGGCGGGTCGGCGTGTGATTGCGGCTCGCGCTCGCGCTGATCAGGCTGCGAAATTGTCGCTGATCTCCAAGATGAGCCGTGCAAACTCTGACATCTACACCTTGGCTTTGGAATTGGAAGGCGTGGAAAATGGTGTCATCGATGAGTTGCTTCGCCTTGCACAGGAAGGCAAGGGTGAGGCTGCGTTGGAACACGCACGCATCATGCGCGATCTTGAGCCTGCATTGATAGCGGCTGGCTATGAAGGCGTAGATGACTACCGCCTGAAGAACGGCGGCTATGGTGATGGCTCTACTGAACTGGTGACGGTGTCGCTTGGCGGTCAGGATGTCACCATCCCTCTTGGCATTGCCATGTCAATTGCGGCGATGGACGAAGAGACATTGGCGTTGTTTGACGGAACCAATGCAGGCAAGCAGGGCATTCAGTTCAATGAAACCTCTACCACTCTGACGTTGTATCCATCGGGTGATGACATCCGTAACCTACGCGCCAACCTCACGCCGGGACAGCGTGATTTGATTGAGCGGATGAAAGACATACTGGAAACGCAGATCCGTGATCGAGCCATGCAGGCGATCTGGGAAGTGACGGGCGATCAGCCCCCAATTGTTACTCGTTACTACCCACGCATTCGCAATATGGATGCGGCTGGTGGAGAGAAGGCAGATCTTTCCGCTGTGGCTGGTGCGGCTGTTCGTGGTGCGCTTACTGCTGTTGGATTTGCCAATGCCCGTACTGGTGGCTTTGCACCGTTGATCTACACCGACATGGTGCAGACAATGGATCGGCATATGCAGGTTGCTCTCGACATGATCCACATGGCGCAGCCGTATCGGGATGCGATCACTGTCCTGAACGACCCCAAGGTAGTCAAGGGTATTGATGATCAACTTGGCACAGGCACAGCCAGTGGTGTGCGATCAATCTTCTCCAATGGTGTTGGCGCAACGGCACGAACAAAGCCAGCCCTGATCGACAAGGTTACAAGCAATGTGACGGGCGCAAAGTTGGCGTTGAATCCAAACACTATTGCTAAGGTTCTTCTTGGCGGAACAATCCGATTGTCATCGGAGATACCGCTATCGCTATGGACACGTGGTACTGCTCGCGCTGCTCGATACGCTCGCAGTCCCGGTACTTGGAGTGGTCGCGTTGACCAGATTCATTTGGTCAATGGTTATTTCTCGCGCCGTCATCAGATGCAGATGAAGTCCATCTTTAGCGGAGCACTTAATGATTCAGATCGTGCTCAACTTGGCAGTGCTTTGACTGCCATGCGGGACAACCTCCGCGCAGCCGGAGCAAACCTAGCGGCTGGAAAGATTACAGACGCAATTGGTGCTGCTGGTGATGCCAACCGCGCAAGCACAATGGCGTTGTCGGCAGTGATCGATATGCTTCGATACGCGGACGAACAGATCATGCTTGCTGCGGTCGAGGCTCGACTTGCAGAGGTTGAAGACGAGGGTCTGTTGACTGGCACGGACGCGCTCACCCAAGCATCCAACCGGGCAGAGCGTGACTTCCGCAAGACGCAGAATGCCAGTGATGAGTTTGATGATTCGTTCTTTGCTGCGACCAGTCGCACAGATGGGAATGCTGCATGGCGTGTGTTCTTCCCATTCTCAAGCGATCCAATCAAGGCTCGCAATCAGATCCGAAGAGCAGTGCTGACGGGTAATCGCACACGAACAGCGTTTGCTGTTGGTGGCAACATCGTGTCAAGCACAACGATCTCTACGTTGTCACCTATTGTGGCGGCGAAAGTCTTCACCATGATCGCTTCGATTCTTGGTGGAGACGATGACGAAGAAGAACAGAAGGAAATCAATAAGACATGGTGGGAGAAGGCGGCTGTTTCAATACCAACACAAATAGCGGCTGATGTCATGGCTGCAACAATGGGCTATGTCGGGATCGTGTTTGCAAACGTATTCTCATCTATTGTGTACGAGCGCGTGTCGTTCCTTCCACTGGTTGTCAGTCCGCTTCAAGACGTTGTGAATGAAGCAAGGGACGCAAGGAAGAAAGACGCAACACGATTCGATCAGATGGCTGCAATTGTCGGTAGCAGTCTTGCCCTACTCCAGTGGGGTGGCATCCCGTTCTTCCCCCTGTATCGATACGCAATGCGAGCACTTGAACTTGTACCCGATGCACCAAAAACCAAGCGCGAAAAATTGTTGGATTCAATGAAGCGTAAGAGAGAATCGCTTGAGAAACTGCGCTCTAACTAAACACAACGAATTGAAATTTTTCAGGTTGATCGCAAGAAGTTTCGCTTCGCGACTTGTCGCCTCCGGCGGTCAATTTCATTGATGGGTTATGCAGGGGGCTGCACCCCCCGCACCCCGGCACAGCCAGTTTCAGTGCTGTTGGTGAATGAAGGAACACCATGACTCCCTGTATTGGGAGCCAAGGGGATCAGCGTAGCCGGAGCCATGCGAGGTTTCCCGTGCCTGTACTTTTATCATTTCTCTGTGGTCAACAGACGCTGCTGTACAAGAAGAGCGCAGTGCGTAGCACTGGCATGGGGTGAGTCACTTCCCCACGACTAGACCGTACTCCCCAACCGCGCCGGGAATAATTGCGATATCCTTGACCCGCGAGCCACATTGCGCTAGGATACGAGCGCGTGAAGATTTGATCATCCGTGAGCATACGCCATCCAGTCGTTGCTTGCACACGCAAGTCCCACCTTTCGGGGTGGGATTCTTTAGCCCCCGGAAGCCCGGCGTGTCGATTGAAAAATCCGCGCCGGGTTTTTATTTTTGGAAACTGGGTAGATAGTCTATTGACACACAGTCTACAGTCTGTTACCCTCCCTTAACCGCAGCAATTCCGCTGCGCCAACTGGAGATACTGACATGAAGATCGAACTGGGAGTCCCCGAAGCGGACTATCACTCATGGAATTTGATGAGCGCAAGTGCTCTGAAAGTTCTTGACAAGGCTACCCCGATGCACCTCACCGCAAGCCGGGAGGAGCGCGAGGACACCCCCGCCTTCCGTCTGGGTCGCGCACTGCATAGTGCCATCCTCACACCTAGCGCATACGAGCAAGACTTCGCGGTCGCACCTCAAGTGGACAAGCGCACCAAGGCAGGCAAGGAGGAGTGGGAATCGTTTGCGTCCATCAACGTGGGTCGCACGTTGCTCACCCGTGACGAAGCCAATCAGGTTGACGCAATGGTTGCGTCCATCCGTGGACACAAGACTGCCAACCAATTGATCAAAGCCTGCGGCGAACACGTAGAAGTGACGCTTACTGGCGAGATTGAGGGCGTGAAGTGCAAGGCACGTATCGATGCGTGGATTGAAGCCAGTGGCACAATCATTGACATCAAGACGCACAGTGGTATTGCGTCACCGCAAGAGTTTGCTAAGGCTGCGTGGAACTTCGGGTACTGGACTCAGTTTGCATTCTATCGCGAATGTTTGCGCAAGGCAGGCAAAGAAGTCAACAACGTAATCCTGATAGTGGTAGAGAAGTCTGCGCCACACGGTGTCATGTGCGCTGGGTTGCATCTCGATGGTTTAGAAGCAGCAGCCGGACGCATCCCGGAACTGTGTGATATGTACCGTGAGTTTGAAATGAATCCAACCAAGGGTTGGAATGCCGATGACATCTATGAGATTCGTATCCCAACGTGGGCTGCGAACGATCTGTTAGCCCCAACTGGAGAATGAACATGGCTACTGAGAAGAAGACAACTGCTATCTCGCCGCTTGATGCGGCACTACTGGTCGCACAATCCGCGCTCAACAGCGTTGGCAAGGATGCGAAGAACCAATTCCACAAGTACTCCTACACCAGTGCGGAAGGCATGATCGGTGCTTGCCGTGACGCACTGCACGGCGCAGGCTTGGTGGCGCGGCGAACAACGTGGAAGATTGATCCCACCATCGGAGAGTTTGGGATTCTCATTAGCACGATGGTGGTCGCACACCCTGAGAGCGGAGCCACACTCAGCGATGAGATCGTGTGGGCTATCGTGCCTGAGAAGGGAAGACCATACGACAAGGCAATGGCGGGAGCATTGACCAGTAGCCTGAACTACTGGTTGAGAGATTTGCTCATGGTTCCACGTGAGGATGAGACGATGGATTCACGCGATGACCGTGAGTACGCACCGCGCTCGCCTTCCCGTCCGGCTCCAACGCCTGCGCCTGCGGCTGCGCGTCCGGCTGCTGCTCCGGCTGCGCGTCCGGCTCCAACCACCACCCCAGTGAACGGGGAGTGGGTTGAGATCTACTGCAAGTACGTGAACGAGGGGGTGGCAGGCAAGAACCAAACCCCATACGTAAACGTGAAAAACCACGAAGGTCAAGTGTGGTTCGTGTGGGACACGGCATTGCAATCTGTGCTGAAGCAGTGCCAAGGCAAGACGATCTGGGTGATCGAGGAGCAGTCCAAGGTGGCAGGCAAGCCGCCGCGCATCGTGCAGATCCGCACCGCACCACCAGAGGAGGTCGATCATGGCATGGACATTGATTAAGACGGCTCGCCGGACTGACCCCGGCACTAGCCACGCTGCCGCCGCAGATATGCAACCGAAACTGGCGAACCTCCAAGCCGCTCTCCTCGCTGCCTTCCAAGCAGCGGGTGAGGGCGGCTTGACATCAGATGAGGCAGAGGACGCAGCGCAACTACACCCCGGCGCAAGGCGCAGGGTCAGTGAATTGCACAAGGCGGGTCTGATCGCAGCCACTGGTGCGATTCGGCTTGGTCGAGCAGGCAAGGCGCAACGTGTGTTCTGCTTCGTCACCCAAGGTGACGGCACGTTGTTCGGAGGAATCGCATGAGGTATCGAGCCTTGCATCCGGACGTTGTGAAGGACATCCGCGCACGGTTGGCGAACAAGGAATCTTGTAGGGCTATTGCACTTGCTGTCGGTGTGTCGGCAAGCATGGTCTGCAAGATTAGAACTGGTAGGAAACATAATCAGATAGGAGTATTAGATGCCACGGGATCGAAGTGAGTATGAGATCACCGATTGTGATTGCTGCGATGAGACACCAATGCATAGGCTGTGCAGCCATTGCAGACACCACCGAAAGTTAGATGAGCGAGAGAGAGATGAGGCTGATGAGCACAACACTACGTTCAGGGAAGGACGAAGCCGATGACGGAAGAGATAAAGCAAGCACGGAGCGAAGCAAGGGAACTACTGCGCGATCATCACGTGCCACTGGACAATGTTGCTTACCGCTTGTTGAGCGAAGAACATTCGATGACATGGCATCTTGCAATCGAAGCGGTAAGGACACACTGTGAACTGCTCGCAGATATAAAGGCGTTGAAGCAGCAGCGGCAAGAACTATCGAACGAACTTGATCGCGTGTGCCGCCGCAACACCATGTTGGTGAGCGAACTGGGTGACAGAGGCAGGCGATTCACCCCAACACAATTGAAGAGCGCAATCGTAAAGGCTCTCTATGAAGGAGAAGGATAATGGCAACAGCAAAGAAACCACGTAAGCGTAAGACCACCAACAACCATGACAACATGAGGTCAGTATGGATACATGACATACTGCTCGACATGGTCGCATCACGGGCGCGTGTGTCATCACGCACCACCCGTGGACAGGTTGAATATATGTTGGCTTGCTATCTGTTCGTTGAAGAACCCGCGAGCGTTGAAGCGAAGGCACTACTTGAATCTATCTACCACCGCAAGGAGGTAACCAGTGATTCAAATGGAGAAGCCCAGTCGATATAAGACCAACAACAACGATGATGCAATCGTGCAGCACAGGCTGCGCCTTGCGAGTGAGCGGCGTGAGTCGCAGTCCCACCGCGTAGCCGCCGCACTGGATGAGTGCATCACACTGGTGATGTCCGCTCTGCGTCAAGCAGCCGACACGCCACGTGGAATGCAGTCACGTAAGGCACTGCGCCTGCTCAAGCAGATGTCTGTCATGCGAATGAACGCACTGGATGGAGTGTCCCCGTGCAGCCCAACCCGAAAGAACTTGGAGGTATTCGATGCCATCGTGGACGTTGACAGTGGAATGGATGATGAGTGATAGGTGCGTCATGGCAGCGAGTACCACCATCGATGTCCATGAGGACACCCGATACTCGATAGTCGATGTCCTTGAGAAGGTGACTGGATCCCTAGCCGTCATCGGCATGATGGGTGAAGAGATCCTCATTGATGATGATGAGAGATGGGATCGCCGCCGCACAAACATATTGCTTCGTGGTAACGGACAGTCCCGCTCACTGAGTATCGATCACCTGCGCGGCATGAACGAGGAACAAATCAATCAGACTGTTGAACAAACCGTGCGATGGCTGAGGGATGACAAGACAACGGAACTCCTTCGGTGCTAGCACTGTTCCTCCCACCACCGCAGATGCCCGGCTCCAACTCACGATCTCACTGGCGTGTAAGGAGCAAGGCTGCGCGACACGACCGCTATGTGGCGGAGACGCTCGCGAGGGTGGAGATGCGCAAGGTTGCGCACTGGGAGCCATTCGCGGGAGCCACCCTGACCGTCACATGGCACGGTCGGGGTCGGCTCCCCGATCCCGACAACATCGGCGCACGAACCAAAGCGTTCATCGATGGGCTGACTGATGCCGGGGTGTGGCATGACGATAGGGTGATTAGAAGTATCACGTTCTCCACGCGCCGGGTAGCCAAGCCTGCCGATTGCGGCGTGTCGATTGAGATCAGCCGCATCAAGTAGCAAAAACACAAACACCCCGGGGGCTTGCGCCCACCGGGGTGGAGAGTGATGGCTGTGCCATCTTACTGGGTCGTGACGAACGGCACTGTCTCGCCGTTGATACTCAGGTACAGGGTGCGGGTCGCAGGCGGCGGCGGCATCCCTATTGTCACCACCCCCGGGGAGGGGGCAACGATGACCGGAGCGGGGACAACTACCGTCTGGGATACGACAGGGTTCCACGGTGGGCTGACCCCGGGGAAGGCATCCCACCCCGATCCCACCCATGTCCCGCCGCCAAGGTTCGCAGCCATGCCCGTGCCAAGCGCACCGCTCCACACCCATAGCCCGTCCGCAATGCGGAACACGGCATCGGCTGATGCGGACGAGGTGATCAATGCTGATAGGACTATTGCAAGTTTCATGCTTCGCTCCTTTCAAGGTTGTTCGCGCCACTGGTGATGATGGCGTAGTTCAGTGCTTCGTGCAGGGTGATCGTGCCAGTGCGTTGGATTGCCAACTGCATCCGGTACGCCTGCAACAGGTCGTAGGTGGCAGCAGGTACTGCCACCATCCGCCGGGTCAACTGCGATGGGGACGGCTTACGCTTCGGGTTCTTGACGCGCCTCATGCTTTGTCTCCTGCAATCTGAAGTTGTAACTGTGCGATTTCGTACGCGGCTTTCCCGGCAGCGAACGATTGTTGAACAAGCGAATGCAACTTCGTCTGATCTTGAATACTCAATTCATAAATTGGGTAGGCATTGAATTCTGAATTGCTTGCGCCTGATTCATACGCACTGGTGAAATCATCCACGATGAGACGCTTGAGGTTAGTGAATACCTGACGCGGGTCACCCCGCACCAAACTCTTGAACATATCCGATGCGTGTCGTTCGGCTGCGGATTTCATAGGGTCACCTCCGTATCACGGTGAGCGCGGAGGAACGCACCCTCTGCCTGCTCAAGTTCATCAACGATAGCAAAGTACTCATGCTCGTTGTCCAAGTCCACCTCTGAGTACCGCAGGGCGGCACGTTGAAGTTTGGTAGCGGCATCAGACTTGACACACTCAGCCAGTTCAACGGCGGTCAAGCCGCGCTGCCCGGGAGTGCCAGTCATCCAGTCGCGGACGGTGCGCGTTCGTTGTGGCAGCATGAGGGTAACGATATCCAGTTTCATAGTGATCTCCAGTGCGAGTCCCGCGTCCGGCGGGTCGGGTCAACAGCGGTCGGCTGTCGCAATGCCTGCCCCCAGTGGAGGCAGGCGATGCGCGGTCAACGTACTTCAGTTCCAAACCCATCGGCTACGCGGAACACCTGCATAAAGTAATCAGCGTGGGGATCCTTGGCGCGGAAGCGTTGCAGGTTGTCTTCGCCAAGTTCGCGAGCCTTATCCAATGTCGGAGCGCGTCCGCAGTGACTGGCGATGGTGTTGCGATTCGGTACACCCTTCAGAACTATGGTGTGATAGAAGGGAATCACGCTGCACCCCCCTTCTTGGTAGGGGCGAGCGCACGCTTCCAACCGTGCGGGTCGTAGCAGTTGTCGATGTAATCCCCGGCTTCCTTGAGGGTTTGCACGTAAGCCACAACATCCCAGTTGAAATAAATCACGACCCCCTTGCACAATTCTGGGTTGCGCTTAGTGATGACGTATTTCCCATTGGTTGGCACAATCATGCGGCTGACGCGGAAGGCAGCATTGTGCGATTGCCGCGCTGACAAGTAAACGCCTGCGAAAGTGGACTTGTACAGTTTCACGCTGCACCCCCAGTCGCAGCGGCTGCGGCTTCGCGCTCTGCCTTCTTGCGGTCGATGTCCATGCTGAACGCCCTCGATATCACAGCGTCACCAATGTGACGAGTGATGTAGTAATCAATGTAGCGTTCGGACGTACTCCGCATGGATTGCAATTCGTATTTCAATTTTTCAAATGCCTCAAGTGAACTGGGTGTCAATTCGCCAAGCAGGCTGTTCATTGAACTCTTCAGTTCTCTGTATCGGTGGATCGAAGCAATCGTGTTCGCGTACTGTTGGCAGTGCGTGATGTAGTTGGATCTGTCCGTGGATGAGGACGCAGACATGGACGAATCCCATAGCGCAGTTGCAATTTGCAGGGCGCATGATGATGGGTCGGCAGCAGTCTCGCACATAGAGAGGGCGCAGGCGGTCTTGTAAGCGGTCAGCATTTCAGTGTCTCCAGTTAGGGTGAAGTGATTGCGTCAGCATCGGCTGTCGCAGTCCGCCCTCCCCCGAAGGGGAGGACAGATGCGCGGTCGAGGTCAAGCCTTGGCGAGGATGTCGAACACCAGTTCAACGTCATCCGCCGTAGCCCCGTCAGCAGCGGCGTACTTGCGTACCCCTGCATCCTTGGTGCGCACCGCGTACTGGCTGCGCTCATGCTCGATCCAGTTGGTGGCAGCGTTGGCTGCTACCCATGCGGTCGCGCCGAACTGCTGCGCTTCCCGGTCGAAGACCTGCGCCATGTGCGCAAGCCCGGACACTGCGCGTTCCTTGGAGCGCAGTTCCCACCCAGTCTGCGGGTCAGCCACGATCTTGCCATCGAGCCGCTCGATCACCTCGATCCACAGGGACTTGATCGCTGCGCTGCTCATTGGCTTGGCAGCCAGTGAGTTTGCGAACGCCAAGCCACGGCTGACCGTGTGTTGCCAATCGTTGATGGTGCGAGCCAGTTCGTCAACGCGCTCCGTGATGCCCGGCGTGTGCCGGAAGGCGATAGTCCCCTTGGACTGTCCCATTGCAGCCCGGTAGGTGTTGGCACACACCACACGCACGTTGGTTGGGACAGCGCGTAATGCCTGACCACCATCGTGACCGTTCGCCAACAGCAGGTAGGGCTGAACCATGTCACCCCGTGTACCCACTTCGATGGACTGGCTGCGGATCAGGAACCACACCCGCTTGCCGCCCCGGATGCTGCCTGCCGTCTCGATCTCCACGCCGACATCGGTACTGCTGCGCAATGCCCACGCCAGTTCGGCGAGTGCTTGGTTCTGCACTGGGGTGTAGTCCTTGCCCACCACACCCAAGACCGTGTGGTCATCGGAGCGGGTGAGAAGTTTGTGCGTGTCGGTCGAGACGCGGAACTCGTTCGGCTCGCCGGGGTTGTTCACGCCGATCAGGGTCGCGGACTCTTCGACCGTCCAATCCAACTTTGCCAGTCGCAGGGCTGCGAAGGGGTTCGGTGCGCCCTTGACCGTCAGCCCCAGTCCGTGCCATGCACCAGTGTCTGCGAGTACGAGTCCGTCATTCGATTCAATTTCATGCGCCATGTCAGTGTCTCCAGTTAAGTGTGCTCCGTCAGTGCCAACCCCAACGCGGGGCAGGCTGCGTACAGCATAAGCCACAGTCGATAGTCTGTCAAGTAGCACTATCGGATTGTTCGGCTGTCGCATCCCGCCCACCCCGGAGGGTGGACAGGTGCGCGGTCGATCAGTCGCTGTCGGTCGAGATGTCAACCGTCACCATCTTGCCACTCAGAACCAAGACATCATCGGTGGGGGTGAAGTCGGCGTACTTTTTGGCGTGAGCCACACGCCACCGCTCGTTGTTCTTACGGGCTAACGCCATATCCTTGGCGTGTTTGAGGACGATGAGCAAGTGGTCGTATTGAAGGGTGCTGAGTACCTCTAGTTGGGACAGGAATCCCAATCGGGTGTAGCCAATCAGATACTGGGAGTTGATCTGGGCGATGGTCATCTTGTTGACATCATGGCAGTTCATGTTCCATGATCGGTTGAGGTGGTCAATCACCCCGGTCAGGCGTTGCAGCGTGTCGGCTGCGGCGGCGTTGGCGGTGTCGAGTTTGACATCGGTGAGAACGGCGAGAGGTGCAGGCATAGGTGTCTCCAGTAAGGTGTTGAGTACGCGGCAGCATCGGCTGTCGCAATGTCCCCCCAGTGAAGGGAGGACGATGCGCGGTCGAGGTCAGCGGGGCAGTGTGCGTTCAATCGCAATTGCTATCCGTGTTACCACTTCGGCGGCTTGGCGGGAGGCGTGTTCCGCCCGTGCGGCGGCATCGGCGTTGAGTGTGGCGATACGAGCCTCGCATTCGCGTTGCCAATCGGCTTCGGACTGTGCGCCCTCTGTTGGGAGGTGCAAGGTCTTGAGCCATCGGTTCGTGGCGGGACACAGCCCGTCAGAGGTGACCAGTAGCCCCGCGTTCACGCAGCGAGCCACAGCGGCGTAGCAGAAGCCGTTCCCATGCTTGCGGTCTGGGTACGCCTCGCGGATGGCATCGGCAACGAATGCGCCTCCACCATGCCCGTCCGATAACTTGCGTACCGCCTCAACGATCTGGCTCATGCGCTTGCCCACCTTGGGGCAGGTGTTGTTGCAGGTGATTCTCACTTGCTGCCTTCCTTCTTGGTTGAGCGGGGAGCCTTGAGATTGCCTGCTGCCCATGCGCCAGTGCCGTTGGTGAAGCCTGCGCCCATGAGGGTGTCGAGCACCTGCGTGTCGCTTGCCGGGGTTGGAGGCGGAACTGTCCCGCCACCCAACGCGGGGCGGTAGCGGCTACCGTTCTTGTTGTGCGCTTCCCCGTAGGCGGCGTAGATATCCGAAGCCGCAGAGCACAGGCACTTGTCCCAGTCCGTTGGGCTTGGGAATTGGGTGGTCTTCACGATGCCGTCCGTGTAGAGGCAGATCACGTAGCCCTGAGCCGCATCCGATGCTAGTTGCGCCTGATAGGTGCGCAGGTAGTTGCCGCAGGCGTTGCGGAAGTCATGGGCGTACTGTGCGTTTGCGACAGTGTCCATGCCTGCGGTAGCCCACATCAATCCGGATAGTTCAGTCACAGCCATGTGGCTGTCGTTGCGATCCAGTTGAGCGAGCGAACGAATCACCGAAATAAGTCTCTCAATCTTCATGTCAGTATCTCCAGTTAAAGTGAACAATTGCGATTGCTTCGGCAGTCGCATCCCGCGCTCCCACTGGGGAGCACAGGTGCGCGGTCGAGGTCAAACACAGGCGGACGAGTTTAGGAACCCGTGCGTTGTGTCGGTGTACGAGCAATACTCCAAATCGCCGTCCTGCAACAGCCTGCGGCGTTCAGCGCGGTGAAGAGCCGGGGCGGTTGGCTCGTAGGCGGGGCATTCGGGCGTGTTGAACCATGCGGTTTCCCCCTTGTCGCTGACAGCCCGGGCGGCAAGGTAAACCATCCTGCGCCAGTCACCGTGAACACCACTGGCAATGTCGCGCTCTGTGGCGGTCAGGTTGCCGTTGGTGAACATGGACGGGTGCAAACTACGTTCCACTTTGCGAGCGAGGCGGTTTGCCTTGGCGAACAGGTGGGTGGCTTGGTTGCGGACGTTGCGGGTGTGGCGGCGGGCTTGGCTAGGCATCAGTATCTCCAGTTGAGGTGAGTGAATCGGCAGCATCGGCTGTCGCAGCCGCTGCCCTGCGTGAGGACAGACGGTGCGCGGTCGAGGCGGGTCAGTGTCCCCGGATGTACTTCCCGTACTCGCCAACGGTCATGGTTCGACCGCCGTTGGCGGCGAGCAACTGGGCTTCGTAGGCGGCTCGCTGCGCGTCCCGCTTCGCGTCCTTGGCTTCCTTGGCGAGCAGTGCCGCAGCGGAAGGCAACTGGCGATCTCCACGGGCGGTCAGGACGGCGCGGACGCGGTCGTTCTCGCCAACCTCTGCGGCGGTCAGCGGGGTGTCGCAGCAATCGGTGTCGCAGCGCAGGAACTCGACAAGGATGTCGATCACAGCGGCTTTCGAGAGTTGGTCGAGGCATCGACCGTCAGTATCGCAGGCATAGAGGGAACGCTTCTTGGTAATTCCGGGCATGAGTGTCTCCAGTGAGGGGGTGTAGTGAGCGTCAGCATCGGCTGTCGCATCCGGCTCCCCCAGTGGGGGGAACACGGTGCGCGGTCGAGGTCAGCAGTCGCTGTTCTTGTAGGACTTCGCCAGATCGTTGCGGATCTTGTTGTGTGCCTTGTTGGCAAAGAAGGTGTCGCGGCGGTCGATTGCATCCCGGCGAGCCTTGTAAATGGCGGTGCTGAGTTGTTCGTAGTCTGGTGTCTCGATCACACCAATGAACGACAGGAACTCGATGTTCTGAGCAACAGCGGCGTAGGTTGCTTTGATCTCAAACACGGTCATTTCGATGGTGTTCCAACCACCAGACCAAGCGTTGTTCAGACGGCAGATCTGGGTATCGACACGGTTCAGGATGACCTGAGCGGCGGCGTTTGCGGTAGCGGCGGTGACGGGGGTGAGGGTGATGTTGGCAGTTGTCATAGGTATCTCCAGTTGAGTGAGTGAGGTGAGCGAATCACGATGAGTCGCATCCAACCCTCCCGAACAACGGGGAGGATGTGGTGCGAGCCACAGCAGTTTGAGTGCAGGTGGTTTGTCGCGGTCTATTCACTTGTCAAAGAAAGGGCGTTGCGACTGGGTCAACTTCCGCCGGGCTGAGTATACAGCAAGTTGACAGACAATCAACCCACTGCAAGCGACATTCTGTCAAGATTTATGCAGATTGTTTCCAAAGCCCTGAAAACTAGGCGAATTTAGTTGAAAAAAAGTTGCGAGATTGTGCAGGGCGCAGGACAATGACCCCAAATGAACACCGAACAGGAAGACCAAGGCGAGGATGTGTCCGATAAGTGGAATGAGACTTTGGCGAAGATGAAGAAACCCAAGCCGTTGAAAAAGAAGTGGTTACGTGAGTGGCAGGCGAGTTCGATGAAAGCGGCGTGCGAAGCGTGCGAGGTTTCACTGAACGTGGTCGCGGCGTGGGGGTACAACGATCCGGCGTTCGCAGAGGCGCGGCAGATGGTCGAGCAGGCACTAGCGGACGAACATGAGGATGCGCTGGATGGCTTGGCGCGTGGAGATCGACCGGGGAACGCAGTGCAACTTGCTGCGATCACTCTGCGGCTGCGCGGCTTGCGTCCCGGCAGGTATCGCGACAACACGCAGCGCGTGGAGTTGACGGGCGCAGGCGGCGGCGCGGTCAAGGTCGAGGAGGAAGGCAGCGCGAGCCGGGCGGTCGAGATGCTCACGCGCTTTGCTGCGGCTCGTCTCGCTCTCGCTCCTCCTGTTGACGGTGGACAGGTTGTAGACAGCGAGCAGGTGACACCGTGAGGGCGCGGGGAACGACAGCGGCTTGGTGCGCGGCTCGCGATCTCGCGAGGGCGCAGGGCGGCTCTGCGCTCGCTGCGTGGAACGCGGCGCATCCGGGCGGTGCGCCCAACGCGGCTGAGGTGGCGGCGGCAGTGGCAGCGCGTCACCCAGCGAAGGGCAAGCGCAAGGAGGGGGCAGCGCGGCGCAAGGGCGGCAAGGCGGCGGGGGGTGGGGGTGCGGGGGGGTCACCCGGGGTGGGGGGGGTGGCTCCCTCACGCGGATCCCCCGGGGTCGCTCCGCACGCAGATACCCCTTTCTCAACGCCTGCCTCTCCCAACCTCATCTCATGGTCTACAGATCCTGCTGTCCTTTTGTCAACACGCCAATGGGTGACAAGCAACGCGACTGCTAAGGAGCGTTGCGATCTCCGGGCATTGTTTGCATCTGATCCTGCTGCGTGGTTGGCACTTACGGGTTGGACATATCGCGTGAAGGAGACTGGGGTTGACGGACGGGAACGCCCGGCGGTGGTGCGCGATGTGCCGTTTATCCCTTGGGACATTCAGGTATCTGCTGTTCGGAAACTTGCTGCTTCGGTCAAGGACGGTCGTGACGTTGTGATACGAAAGAGTCGTGACATGGGCGCATCATGGTTAGTTGTGTCTTTGGCAACATGGGGTTGGTTGTTTCATGGGTGGCAGAGTTTGTTGGTGAGTCGCGTGGAGGACGGCGTTGATCGGTCGGGCGATCCGGACAGTCTGTTCTGGAAGGTTGACTATCTGTTGCAGAGCCAGCCTGCGTGGCTGTTGCCATGTCACATGGATCTGTTGAAGAAGGGCGGTCAGTACAGGCAGCACATGGTGTTGCGTCATCCGGTGAGCGGGGCAACGATTGCTGGTCAGGCGAGTGGAGCGCACATTGGTCGAGGTGGTCGGCGCACGTTTGTGCTGTTCGATGAGTTCGCTGCGCTGGACGATGACGAGGCAGCGTGGCGATCTGCTTCGGATACGACATCATGTCGAGTTGCTTTGTCAACACCCATTGGATTTGGTACGCGGTATGACAAGTTGGTGGCTGAGGCACGGAGTACGGGCGAGCCGATTTTGTTGGAGATGTTGTATTGGCAACACCCAGAGAAGGGTGTGGGTGCGGAGTACCGGGTAGATCAGTCGGGCGTGGTGACGGGCGTGAGTGGTGGAACGTATGTGTGGACACCTTGGTTGGCTGACCAGTTGCGTAAGCGCGACAAGGTTGACTTAGCACAGAACGTGTTCGCTGAGGCGATGGGTGCGGGTGCTGCGTTCTTCCCCAGTGTGTCGGTCACACAGCACAGGCGCGAGTTCGGGTCGGAGCCAAGACGGGCAAACTGGGTGGGTGGTCGGTTTGTCGATAGTCCAACGGGAAGGTGGCGGTTGTGGGGTGAGTTGGAGCCGCTGGGCAGTTACTCAGTGGGCGTTGACCCGGCATACGGGACGGGGAACCATGCGAGTGCGGTGTGTGTGATTGATGCGGAGGCGAAGCGGATGGTCGCGAGCATGGTGGATGCCACGATTACCCCGGCGGATCTGGCTGCTGAGGTGGTGGGTGTGTGCCGTGGAGCGTTCAAAGAGGCGGTTGTGGCATGGGAAGTGAATGGTCCGGGTCAAAGTATGCAGAGAGACTTTGAGGCACAGCGGTTCCATCGGGTATGGAAGCAACGGAGGGAGGGTATGACCAACCACGGCGCGACCGAACGAGTGGGCTGGTTGAGCACTGAGCAAAATAAACGCTTGCTGCTGGGCAATTTAAGTAGATCAGTGCAGCAGGGCGAGATGATTGTGCCATGCACGGGGACGATGGATGAGATGTTGGCTTACGTGTTGGACAGTAACGGTCGGGTGGTGGCTGGTCGGTTGCGGGATGAGAGCACGGGGGCGCGGGAGAATCACGGGGATAGAGTGATTGCTCTGGCGTTGGCGTGGATGGCGATGTCGGACGCACCTGTTCCGCAGTACGACCAGAAGACTTACGCTCCGGGCAGTGCGGGTGACTTGCTGAAACACTGGGAGGTCAACAGATGATGATTGCTAATGGTGACAAAGTACGCAAGTGGGTCGAGGACAACGAAGAAGAGACGGTCTTCGCTGATGGACTCGATGATGCGATTATTGCTATTTCGCGTGATTCCCTGACAGGGAAGTACCGGGTGGTGTATGACGTAGCCCGTATCGTTCAGGTCTTGATCAACGATCAGGGCATGGAAGAAGATGAGGCGTATGAGCACATGGAGCACAACATCATCAACGCCTATGTTGGTGAGATGACCCCGATCTGGGCGTTTCTCCCAGAGGAGAACTAATGGCAAAGAACTCATTGGTTGGAAACATCAATAAGCGTAAGGCTCTTGGGATCTCGCGCCCCAAGTCTGCATCTACTGTCAGCGCGAAGTCATTTGCCGCCATGAAGAGCGGCTGGAAGAAGAAGAGTAAATGAAGAAGGCAGCAAAGAAGGAGACTTACAAGTCTTCAATGGCGAAGAAGAAGCATGAGAAGAAGGAAAGCATGGCAATGAAGATGAAGGAAATGCGAAAGGGTGGGAAGTCGTAATGCCAAAGGTAGGAAAGAAAACGTTCCCATACACCGCTAAGGGAAAGGCTGCTGCGGCAGTCGCGGCAAAGAAGACTGGTAAGAAGGTCACGAAGATGAAGGGTTACTAAATGCTTGGACATCGATTCATCAAGATCCGTGCTACGTGGTATCACGCTGACGAGGTACTACAGATTGACGATCTCGGTGGTCGTATGCGTGTCATGCTGTCCACTGGTCTGAAGTTAGACCTTGACCCCATTGAGGGTGAGAAGATCGCCAAGCAATTGGAGGATCATGGTTTGACTCAAGCCAAGGGATTTGACAACTCATCGATTGCGATTCTTGTGAATCGATTGTCTTCGCTGGAGAACACGCTTTCAAATATGAAGGCGAAGTTGGCAGCGATTGAACTTGAAGGTAAAGCCAAGCAGAAGGTATCCACGTGATTGACTTTAGTAATATCAACGCCATTCGTGACGAGATCGAACGGGCGGAATACTTTCGCAATGAGCACATGGAAACCCCGAAGGAACTCCGCGAGGCGTTCTCAGGTGCGGCGTACCGAAGCGGTCGGGGGACGGAGCAGCCGGAGAACGCAGTCCATGCGTATATTTCGATGGTGCTCCCCCGCATCGTGCATGACAACCCGAAGGTGCGAGTGACCAGTTCGCGCCCAGGCATTCAGAAGACAGCCTGCGTAGCGATGAAGGCTGGTATCAATCGTTGGTCGAAGATGACCCGGGTGCGCGGGACGTTGGAGCGCATTGCCACCGATATGTTGTTGGGCTGGGGAGTTGGCATGGTTGTCAACGAGCCAAAGGGGGCGGAGCGCAAGTGGGATGCTGACGGTCCGTATCTTCCACGCCTGTACCGCATTGATCCAGAGCGGTTCTTCATTGATCCGGCAGCGCAGCACTGGGAAGAGGCTCGCTTCATGGGTCACGTGTGGATCAGTGACAAAGAAGACCTGTTGCGTTTGGCTGAGATTGATGAGACTTGGAACAGGGAGGTCATCGAAAGCCTCGCCTGCAACAACGGTGTTGACGAATTACGTGACTATCGTGACATCCCAGAGCGCAAGGAACTCGCTATCTACGAAGTGTGGGTTCCAGAATTGGATGAGGCTGCTGCCGAACTGATCGATGAGGCAACTGATCAGGCACTGTTCAATGGGACGATCTACACCATTGCCAAGTATCAGGGGAATTCTGGCGCACCAGCACCGCGATACGAATACGTCCGCGCCCCGCGCCCTTACTATGGTGCTCCGAACGGTCCATACGTGATGTTCGGTGCGTTCACTGTTCCCAATGACCCATACCCGCTGAGTCCGATTGTGGCTTGCCGCGATCAGATCAACTATGCAAACGAACTTGCTGTCCGTCAGCAAGAGAACACCAAGCGGTACAAGAGAATTCTGGTCGGCGATGCCAAGAACCCCAAGTTGCTACAAGACATTGTCAGTGCGCCGGATCTTTACGTCTTTGCAGAAGCAGGAATCACGGCGCAAAGCATTGTCCCCATCGAAGTTGGTGGCACTACAAATCAACATATTCAGTCGGTCGAAACCGCCAAGGAGCGTTTGGATCGAGCACTGGGGATGTCCGATGCGATGCGTGGAAACATCTCAGGTGGAGCATCGGCTACTGAGGTGGCGGTTGCTGAAAGTGCCTCCACGATGCGCATTGCCCACCTCAAGCGCGGCTTCCAAGAGTCGGTAGACACGATCATGCGCAATGTCGGCTGGTATATGTGGCACGATCAGCGCATCGTCATCCCGGTCGGCGGCGAGGACACCAAGGGTTTACCGATGGAGGATCCGATCTTCCAAGGCGGTCTGAAGGTGGGTGCTTGGGAGGATATGCAGATCGATGTGGATGCCTATTCAATGGAGCGAACCAGCGAAATGCTGGCGCAAAAGCGTGCTGTGGAGACATTTACGGTTGTAACTCAGGCTGCGCAGGCAATGCCAGCCATGCCGTGGATCCGCTGGCGCGACCTGATGTCCTTCCTTGGCGATGCCCAGAACGTCCCGCAGATGGCTGACTTCATTGATGAGTCGATCCTGAAACAAGCAACCCAACCACAGCAAGCACCACAAGGGGGGGTAGGGGGTGTTCCACAAAGTCCTCCTTCCCCGTCTCCTACTGGCGAGCAACCTGCAATATCGGCGCGATCACAAGGCGCAATTGCAGCGGCTGCTTCGAGGATGTAATGCCGAACTACGAATTTACCAATCAAGCAGGGCAAGTCGTGGAGGTTTATTACCCCATGTCCACTGTGCCTTCGGTAGGCGAAGTGGTGCAGCATCCGGAACGCGGCACGTTGACACGCATTCTAAGTAGTGCGCAACTGTCGCCTAACTTCACTACAGGCACATACCCCTATGTAAGTGTGACACTCCCGCGCAATATGCCGGGAGTTCCTTGCAATGCGAAGGGTCAACCAATCATCTCAAGCCGCAGGCACGAACGCAACGTTGCGTCAGAGCACGGCTATATGCGAGCAGAGGACTAACTATGGACAGCACCGCTGAACCCATTGATGTCGAAACGTTGCCCAGCGGGACAACGGAGCAAGACACTGGTATCGAAGTTGAATCATCACAACCAGATGACGATGATTCGATACTTGATCAATTGCTTGGAAGTGTGGAATCCGATGATGATGAAGCCGATGTAGATTCGTCTGCACCCGCTCCTGAGTCTGTACCATCCACACCCGCCTTTGACCGTGAAGTGGTCGCCAAGATCCTTAAACGGGATGGCGTACCGGATGCAATCATTTCTTCTGCTTCCGATGCTGTGCTAGCCGAATGGGCTGCAAAGGCTGAGAAGCGACAGAAGGATGTCGATTCATACGGCGGTCGAGTGAAGCAGATGGAGGAGCAACTTGCGCAGACGAAGTCACCACCGGATGCGGCGGTCGAGGCTAACAAGCCTACGAATGCGGCTCCAAAGGCGGCTGATCCCTTTGAGCAAATGGCGGAAATGTATGGCGAAGACGTTGTTGCGCCAGTCCGTTCAGCCTTTCAGATGCAACAGCAGCAAATGCAGGAAAGAATGCTGCTTGCCGAAGCCCGTGCATCGGATGCTTCGATACGTGTTCAGTATGGGGCGAAGGCTCCAACCTTTGACGTAGTCGTAGCAAAGATGTCTGCAATGGGTGCGGCAAAGCCGGGTGGGTACGCGAGCATTGATGAACTCACGCGAGCCGCCTACACGGAACTAGTTGGAACCAAAACGTCTGCACCATCGATCAAGAACTCACAGCCAACCGCGCCACGTGCGTCAAGTCCGCCTGTGAAGGCTCCTGTTCGCGATGCTGATGATGATGTTCTTGATCAAATCCTCTCTGGGACGCACAAGAGTTCGTCCCGCACCAAACGTTAAAGGAATAGGCTATGCCTTCAATTACACAATTCAATGACTTCATGCAGTCAACCGGACCTTCATATCTGAAGAGTGCGGATGCCGTTATTAACGAAGCCGTCAAGAATAACTACGTTCTCTCGCGTCTCCTCAAGGAGAAGGCAAGCGAAACGACTATTCAGGGTGGTACTTCCATCAAGGATGTCATCGTCTTTGACGATTCGTCCACCTACCAGAAGTATGAGCCGAATGAAGTATTCACTTGGCGCAACCCGCAGGTCACTGACACACTGTCTGCTCCTTGGCGTTTCAGCATGGACCATATGTCGTGGACCGATCAGGAAATCGAACTGAACGAAGGCGATGCCAAGGTCATGTACAAGCGCGTGAAGCGCATCAAGGAAATGCGTATGTGGACTTCCATGCTCAACGGCATGGAAAACGATCTGTGGGCATCACCATTCAATAACTACGGCAACGTGGAAACTGGTGGCAAGGAGCCGTACTCGATTCCTGCTTTCATCACTGAAACCGTCAATAGCGATCTCACCTTTGGTGAACGCGGTGGTTCGGCATGGCTTGCAACACAGTCAAGTGCTCCAAATATCTTGGGCATTAACCCAGCAAATGATCCACGTTGGTCAAATCAGATTTCGTTCTACAACAAGTCTGCTTTAATCAACACTGCTGCTACGACCAACGTTACTTACACAGGTCACAACGCAAACGCATCGATTGCACGATCTGTTTATAGTCTGTTTGGCGCATTTGACGATATGTTCTTAAAGGTTCAATTCAAGTCTCCGCTTACTCAGAAGCAGTACTTTGAAGAAACAAACTTCAATCGCCAAATGATCTTGTGCTCCAAGGAAGGTTTGAACCTTTACAAGCGCACACTCCGTTCCAGCAACAATATGTTGGTCAGTCAGCAAGATTCGGCGTACAACACGCCTACCTTCAGTGGTATTCCTGTTGAATACTGCGCCAACATGGACACGGCTGCAATTTATCCTGCTATTGCTGCTGGTTCTTCACGTACAGACGATCTCAGTGGTCGGCAGGCTCAGACTATGGTTGCCAATTCAACCGAATTTGCAGCGAACACCATCGATAAGGGTGCTCGATTCTTCTTCGTGAACGGTCAGTACATCACTCCTATCTATCACTCGACTCGTTACATGAAGAAGCATGATGTCATGCGTCACCCAAATCAGCCGTTTACTTGGGTTCAGCCTGTTGACTGCTGGTGGAACGTGTTCTGCAACAGCCGTCAGCGTCACGGAATCGTTGCCCCTATTGCTGTCTCCTAATACAACGGGGGGTGGGTCATCCCACCCCCTTCTCTCACAAAGGAAATCACATGATTTTTACCCCATCGGCTGGTCCTCTCGGCGCACACCCCGTGAACTACACGACCAAGTGCGTAGTCCGTACTGCAACTGTTGCAGTCGGTGATGTTGTTGCTACTTCGTTCTTGCATGGCAGTGCAGTTATTGATCCAAGTTTGGGCTATGATCCGCTCTATGTCTTTAACTGCGTTGCTCCAGCAGACGGTGACCTTACCAACTTCAACGGTTACATTGGAGTTGTTACTGATTTGGCTGGTACTTCGGGTGCTGTTGGTTCAACAGTCACTGTTCAGTTTGGTGGAATTGTTACTGCCAAGGTCATTGCCAGCGGTGCAGTAACTATTGGTGCATTGCTTGAACCCGGCGATACTGCTGGTTCGTTTGTTGACGTAGGTGGTACTGCTACTGGTGTAAATGCAGCAGCCGTGCTTATGGAAGCAATTGCTGGTGCATCGACCGTGCAACGCCGCGTCTTCATTCCGCTCCAGTATTGGTTCCGTGATCAGATTTCTTGATGATTGATTAAACCCATACCACTGGACGGGGAAACCCGTCCAGTGGATTTCAATGCTGTACTACAAAGACCTGACGAACCATGTGTTGCTCGCCATTGGTGGTCGCCCATCGACCGCCGCTGGTCAGACTGTCGCAGAACGACAGGCTGAGATCATTAATCAGGCTGGTGAGCATCTGTTTGGCTACCAGTGGACGTTCAGGCAAGCCACTGCACTGCTGTCAACGACTGCTGGTCTACAGTATGTGCTGCTTCCTGCTGACTTTTCTGAACTGATTGCCGCGTGGAGCGGAACATTGCCGCTGTTGATCACCAATCAGGATGAGGTAGAGAACACTCGTTCGTCTGACTTTGATAGTTACGGTACGCGAGGGTACGTGAAGGCGGTTGTGCCTACAAATGCTGCTCCTACACAGACGTATCAGTTGCAAATCTATCCAACTCCTGACAGTTCTGAAGTAAACAAGATCAAGATCACGTATCGCACGGGCTGGCAGCGTGTATCGACTGCAAACTTGCCAACGGATGTCATCTCAATCCCGCTTTATCTAGAGGGTTTGCTCGTTCTCTACGTCCGTGCGATTACGGAATCGTACGAAGATGGACAACAGTCACAGCGTCTTGCAGAGATTGAGGCTGGAACACTCTTTGGTACTGCGCAGCGCAAGGACGGGATGCTGCAAGCACACTTTGGTCAGTTGCGACCAAACGTTTGGATAAACAACTATCGAAACAACGGCGGGTTTGTAATGACAAACACCGTCCCAAGCCCATCATAAGGAAACGCTATGTTAGTAGACCTATCAGGACGCGCTGGAACTGTCACCGCACTACAAACGATTCCAGATGCAATGGAAGTTGCATCGTTAGCAAACATTACTGTCGTTGCTACTGGTAGTTTGACTGCGCGAGTACAAACATCTACTCAACCTGCTACGGGCGGTGGGTCAATTGTTGTAACTCCTTCAATGAACTACATCAAGGTGTGTCCATTGTACCTCACAAGCGGCGGTGCAATCGTTCTGAACGTCATTGGTTGGTCATTCTCAAAGGTTGCTGGTCGGTGGATTCCAGTCAATCTTGCGCAGACCACAGCAACGGCTGCGACTGGTGGTGCAATTACTGTTGCTGGAACAGCCCTATTTCCAGCAATAACTTTCTCGGCTAGTGGTGCTGGTGACTACAAGAAATTTGATGGAACCACAAGTTGCACATCTGGTTTCATTATTGTTGATACCTGCGGTAGCGAACTTATTGAGTTGTATTTCACTGGAACCGCAGCGGCTGCTAACGCACTCGTTTCGTTTATCTAAATGATGTCATCAAATCGAACATGGTCTGTTGCCCCACCCACATTGCGTCAAGAGCGCAATCGAACTCTGTCTCTTGACGGTCAAACGGTTGGCACAAGGAAGTTTGATTTCAGCAGGATGGGTGGAAAGGTTGATCTATCTACCTATGGATTGACATTTGCACGTGCTGGTGCAGCCACGTACATTCGTTCAAATGGTTTAGTTGGATACGTTGATAGTGGCTATCCTCGATTCACTTATGAATCAATTGGCGGCATAATGACATCAAAAGGTGTGCTTATTGAAGCCGCCGTCACCAATCGACTCACGCATAGCCAAACATTCTCCACTGTTGGTGGAGACTTTCAATGGACTGACGTAAATATCACCAGAGCCACTGATCAAGTATCTCCGGACGGAACTACAAACGCTGTTCGTTTCACTGCGAGTGCTGCCAATGCAACTATTACGCATGGTCTTGCTACGGCAAAGCCAAATACGCAGCGAGTTTGGTCGGCATGGATTCGGCGTGTAAGTGGTACTGGAGCATTCCAAGTTTCTACCACGATTACTAGTCCAACGTGGACAACCGTAACTATTACTAGTGAATGGGTTCGATATCAAGGGTTGACAGCGGCTAGTCAACAACAAATTGCATTTCGGATTGTTGATATTAACGATTCGGTAGAAATTTGGGGTGTGCAACTAGAAAACGGAACCGTTGCCTCTTCATATGTCCCCGTCACATTGACACCTGATACCCGTGGTGATGATCAACTGACCATGAGTGGAACGAATTTCACTTCGTGGTTCACACAGCCCGGTACGTTTGTTGTCAAGTACTTCCGTGGAGCGGTTGGTGCTGGTGATCGATCAGTGCTGGCGTTTGATATTGCGGCAACTAAACATCTTCACCTGAAACACGCCAATGGTTCGGCTACTAGCAGTTTGCTTTGGACACTTGGATCAATCACAGCAACATCATTGACAAGTGCATTGAATGCCACAGCGTTCACTATTAGTGGATCGTCTAACGCTGCGATCCGGATGTGTACGAATGGTGGGACGGTGACGAGTGGAACATCTGATGTCAGCCCATCCACTATTGGGTGGATGAATATTGGTACTGACGCGATTACAGGGATTGGAGACTTTGAAGGTCACCTCAATAACGGTGTCCATTCCGTGGTGTTCTATCCACGCCTTCTTTCAGACATTGAACTTCAAACTTATACGGGATCTTGACTATGACATTTGCACCGATTCAAAATCGCCTTGGCGTTCAACCAGTAGGAACAACTGTTACCTGCGTGAACAAGTCTGGTACATCAGTTGCCATTGGCGATCTGGTCATTACCTCGTTCATCCATGCTGGTGCGGTCGTTGATCCGCAGCAGGCTGCCAACACAGGCTACGTGTTTAACTGCATCCGCAAGGCTGTGTCTACAGAGACTGGCAACACTGGCTACCTTGGCGTGGTTACGGGTCTGATGACTGGAGCAGGCGACAACGGTCGTGAGGTGCAGGTGCAATTCGGCGGCATCTGCTCTGTCAAGGTTCTTGTGAACGCGACTGTGAATTCGGGAACGCTTCTTGGTGTATCGAGCACTGCTGGTGTTCTGACAAACTCCGTCAGCACCATGACACCCGGTGGTTACTCGGTCACGCTTATGGATAATGCCGCTGTTGCTGATGGGACTGCGCTGAAGCGTGTTTATATTCCAACCGAATACACGTTTGGTTCAGTGAGTTCATCAGTCCCCGGTTTCTACGGATCGCGCCGCGCTTCTTCTTTCTTACGCGATGCAGTAGTAGGGACAGACTCTATAGACGTTCTTATGATTGGAGATAGCAACGCGGGGAGTAACGAGTACGGCTACACGGTTGGTATTGATCGTGTCCTTGGCTACCAGTATGGAATTGATATGTACGCAACCGCTGTAATGGCAGGTGGTCGCTTTTGGGGTGCGCCAAGTAGTTACTCTGCTGCGAGTACACCGTTGTATGAGGCAATGGTTGGTACTGGTGCATTTCAATACAGCAACGATGACAACACAACCGGAGGAACTGGATTTACTGGCAATCAAAGGCTCATGGTTCAATGCCCAGCAGAAACTCCAAACGATGCCCTTAAGACATATTTGAATTTTGATTCCACCAATTTTGCAACAACAGCAACCACAATGCTGCCTCAGCCAAATCGTTTCCAATGGGATCCTGTAGTAATTCCAACGGGAATTGTGTGGACAGGAACAGGCACTTCAAATGCTATTCGCGTTCGCTCTTATAGTCCGCTTACATTTAGCGGAGCGCAAGCGTGTCAATATCGAATGGTTTACGGAACATATGCAACCGGATCCGGGCAATTCAAATTAGCAATTACAGATGCGTCTACCACTACATATGCTGTAAGTGCATTTCGTAGTACCAACAACGGAACAGCATCAGCGGGATACGCTACTGAAATTCTTCCGGTTACAAGCCCATCCACCCCGGCTGATCTTTGGTGTACTTGGGATGGAGCGGCAAGCGCACAGGCAAACTCGCGTCTTGTGACCGGACCATTCTCTTGCTTATACCACTCATTCATAGCACTTAAAAAGGGCTATAGCGTCACCAATTTGACTACATCAGATGGTCGATCCACAACGCAAATTGCTGACCGCGTAGAAGGAATGGACAAGGTTCTTGATGCGCTTTTGAAAGAATTGCGCGAGCGTCAGGTTGCGGCTACTGGTTCGGGTCGATTGGTTGTGTTTGTAAATTCTGGAGTTAACGGCGCAGAAACTGCTGAGACATGGACCGCTGCAACTGAGAGGATCAGAAATCGAATTGCTACTCGATGGGCTTCTACTGGTGGCGATGCTGCTAAGTTGGCATTTGTGTTTACAGTAACTCACCAACTCGCACCAACCTATAGCGGATCGGGTTCTTCGTGGATTGCTGCAAGAGCAACCGTGTCTCCAGCAGCAAACACATGGGCAACTACAAATGCAAATGATGGATATGGTTCTTGCGTTGTTGATACAAGCGTGTCGTTTGATTATTTTGAGTTGACAAACGGATCTACCCCTAACGGAACCATGTACAGCATTGTCGCTACAGATCAGATTCATTTGAATTCAAGTTCTAGTAGTCGATCAAATGGATATGACGGAGTTTCTGGAGCAATCTTTAGCACCCTTCTCGCAAGCGCATAAACCAAACCTCTCGCCTTTAGTTTGCAATTAAATACATGAGTCCACAATCTACAACCAAACTGTTCAATCTGGAAAAAGCCCAGTTGACTCTGACCATCCTCCTCATTCTCGGCGCGGTCGTTTACGTTGGTCGGCGGTTGGAGTCCGATGATCGCCAGCAACGCCTATTGGAAACCATTGCTGGTGACATTAACCTGATCAAGGATCGGAACGCTGATGCCAGTGCGCAGATCCGTGTGATTGGCGAGCGCGTCTCGCAGGTCGAGAAGCGGCTGGAGCGCATGGAAACGCGCCCATGAAGTGCCTGCTCGTTGTTGCGCTGGTGCTGTCAGGCTGCTCCCCAGTAGCCCGTATCAGTGCCAACAGCAACGAGATCAGGGCTGAGGCGCAACTGCTCATTGATCATGGGCAGGCAACAGGTGATACGGTGGTGGTCGCAGGCGCGACCCGTATTGACGGTCTGGCGGCAGGCATCCATGCGGAGTTGCCGGGCGTGGAAGACCGTACCCCGCCTTGGATGGCACTGGCAGGTTGGATAGCAGTAGCGGTAGTTGCGATAGCAGTAGTGATCATTCTGTTCCAGACAGGGTTTGGTACTGCTATCAGAATTGCGATTGGTTGGATCCCACGTAAGCCTCGGCAAGAGGCGGAGTTAGCGGCAAATATGCTCGACCCAGACAAACCAGAGAACGCTCGCGAATTTATAGCAGCCCGGAGAGCCTCTGACCCATTCTTCAACGCGGCGTTTAAGAACGCTCGGGCTGTAAAGGAGACACCATGATTCTCGCAGACCTAAGTTCATTCATCGGCAGCGTGTGGGCAGTTGGCTTGGCGTTGGTAGTTGGCGTTGTTGGTGGGTATTACCTACGCAGCAAGAAGCAGTTCTAATACAAGAGGAGGATTAGCAGTGGCGATTAAAATGCAAATTCGGCGCGGACTTGCAGCAGCATGGGCTTCTGCTAATCCTACTCTTGAACCCGGTGAACTTGGCTTTGTTACTGACGCTGGTACAACAGCGTTCAAGATTGGCGATGGATCAACTGTGTGGAACTCGCTTGCATACGTTAACTCAACGTATCCAGAGTTGCCAGTTGATGCAAGTTTAAATTTGAACCTAGCACTTGCGCAAGGTCGGTATCCACTTTCATCTGCCAACACCTACACATCTACGCCTGCAATTCCTGCTGCTGAATATGTACAGGGTGCAACCGATGGCAATTCAGTATTGACAGTAACTGTCCCATCAAATGGGATTGTGATTCAACAAATCAATACATCGGTAACTGCAAAGCAATTTCTCCGTGCATACAACGGAACAACATGGACTTCGTGGAAGCGCATTGATACGTTAGCCGCAGCCGATAGTCTGTCGATTACCCAAATCACATTAAGCCTAAGGGTGCTTCTTCCTGTTGCTTCAGCAGCATCACCGTCATTAACCTTTAGTGGCGATACTAATACTGGAATATATCAATCTGCGGCAGAAGAGATTGGATTTACCACCAATGGTGTAAACCGTCTTAAAATCACTGATTCAGCACTCACCTCAACAACCACATTTAGCGCAGTTGGTGTTGGTGCTGGTGCGACTGGTCTTACATCAAGTGGTGGAATTACTGTTTCTTCTGGAACAACTGCGCTTAAAGCAACTACTGTTGATGGTGGATTAACTGTAACAACAGGTACTACATCACTTGTTGTTCCGCTTGTCTTGGGAACAGCAGCAGCCGTTGGGACAAGTGTATTTTCAACGAAGAACACGGGTGGAACAGTAGTAACAACTATTCGTGGCGATGGTGTTCCTACAGCAGTCACTGATCTAACAACTAAGTCGTATGTTGATACCGCAGTAACGGCAGGATCAAATTCTGTAATAGATAATACAAATGCGTGGGTTGTAACTACGACTATTCCAACAGGACCAACTAATTACGTCATCAATATTTCTACTCAATTACTTGGTATCGAGTACGTTTACTACTGGTCGCAAGGGGCGTATTCAACAACTGGCGGTTCACGTGCAGCAAATTTACAAATAACCACCAACGCTGGAATTTACGCTCAATATAAATCTGGATATCGACATAGTGCTGGAACTACTGGTTTGAACACTGCTACGTTTGGATATTCAGAGTCTCCAATTTATACAGGGTATGTATTTCAACCATCTTCAACTTATACAGTTGCAACTATTGTTATTGCAGCATCTAGCGGTGGTGCAGTACCGAACGTTAACTGGGGCTATATCACGATTAAACGTATTGCCTAATGCCATACCTACCAATCACTCTTCCTTCACGCGGATTGCACGTTGACAGTGCATATTCGTCATTGCCTCCCGGCTTCACGCTCGACTCGTTGAACGTGTTGCCGTATGACGCATACAAAGGGAAGCAGCGACTTGGTCAGCGCAGAGCGTTGCTTGGAGCGTTTGAATTCAACACCATTCCAACTGCGCTCACGCGAGAGGTGCAAGCCATTGTCCGTGCTGATGCGTATGTGGATGTAAGTGGAACAACAATTCTTAAACAACGATGCATTGTTGTTGCAGGTGGCGAGGTGTACATCATTGATCCGGGTATTACCACGCCAGTTGCAGCAACTTACGCGCCATCAACTTCTAAGTTAAATTCAACAGGCAACATTTCTGTTGCCATCTTTGGGAATTACGCTTACTTTGCTGACGGTAAAAAATACCGCCGGATGAATATTACAACAGCGACTTCGGCAGCAACAGTTGAATTTTGGGGAACAGTATTATCAAGCGTTACTGTTGTTAGTTCCGCTGGGGTCTTTCAATGCACTGCTGCAAACTTGACGGCTGGTCAACCGATTACAGTCACGGGATCATTTCCCTCTGGTGTTGCAATATCAGGTTATTCATTCCATGAAACATTTTATGTACGGTCAATTATTTCAACTAGCCCTTATCAGTTTGATTTAACAAGAACATTTACTGGAACTACTCCCGGTCCTGCAATAGCAACCACGGTTGGCAGTGGAAGCACCACGGGAGTCACGTTTATTACTAGTGGTCCTGAAATGACCATTAAGCCTTCATCAACTGCAAGTAGTATTGGTACTGCTAAAGCAGAAGCAGGCGAACGTGCGAGTTTGTTAGTTCGCTTTGGTGGTCGGTTAGCGTTGAGCGGCTTTACGCCCTCGCCCAACAACTGGTTCCTGAGCAAAATCAATGACGTTGACGATTGGGTTCCCGGCTCAACCCCTGATGATGCTGTTGCTGGCAACTTGTCAACCAAGTTCTCTATTCCCGGGGAGCCAATTATTGCGCTGATCCCAATGGCAGAGAGTGGGCTGTTGTTTGCTGGTCGGCACACGATGACCTATCTATCTGCTGACCCGGTGTTTGACACGCAGGCTCGCATGATTGAGTTGTCGCGATCAGTAGGCATTGTCTCTGCCAAGGCGTGGTGTGTGTCTGACTCTCAGACGGTATACGTCATGGCGCAGGACGGTTTGTATCGCGTCCGCCCAAACGAATTCCAAATTACGCAGTCTGGTCGAATCACTGGCGGTCGGCTCGATTCATTCTTCCAATCACAGAAATTTGACCAATTGAATTGTTCGCTTGGTTACGACCCTGAAATCCAGAACATCTATTGCATCATGTCTCGTACTGACTTGCCGTCAAGCAGTACGCATCTTGTTTACAGTCAAGCAACTGATTCGTTCTGGACAATTCGTACTGGCTGGACAGCCTTCCAAGCACCGTCATGCATTGGCGAGTTTCCGTTTGGTGACGCTCGATCACCAGTGCTGGCTCTTGGGAGTGAAGATGGTTATGTCGGTTGGTTTGATCGCGACCTGACATCGGGTGTTGATGGTCAAGCCGCTACTGGTTACAAATCAGGAACAGTATTCACCGTAGACAACAATACTGCTGCTGCACAGAAGATTGTCAGTTCATTGACCATTGGTCCGGTTATATCGCCAAATCTATCACAGGTCATGTTGCGCGATATGCGTGTTGAATTGACGATGGATGAGCCGCAGGAACAAACAAACTTCAATGTTCCAAACGTTCGATTGACTGGTCCATTCCTATCTGTTCTGTCTGGTCAAACAGCAGAAGAGGCAATTGGAGAAGCCATTGTCAACGTCACGGTCACATACGATGATTCGTTCCCGGCTGTGGTTCTGGATGGTGGTCTGCCTAGTACTTCTTCGTGGGATCCAGTAAGCCCATATATCTTTGGTGTTCCTGCGTTTGGAGCATTGACAACTGGAATTGAGTGTGGGTATCCAGAATCACTTGCTCCTCATACATACACAACCACCGATACCCTGATCACCGATCCAACGGCACGAACATATTCATTTGGTGACAATAGAATTTATAATCTAGGGTCTGCACCAACAAATAATTGGGCGATTCAGAATGACACTGGTCCGTCTTATGCAACGCTATTCGTTCGTGACGAATCATTGCCCGGTGTTTCACTTGATACTCCCGGCGGTGTTTATGTCTATGGCAATGCAACTGGACTTCCATTGCCAACCCTGCCCGGATCATCCCCGTCTCCGCGCATTGTCGTGAGTAGCGGCACGTACACCAATACTAACTACATCCAGATTGGCGAGTTGCAATCTGGTCGTAATGACGCGCTTCGATGCCGCATCCGCGATCAAGCAGTCTTCGCTCGCATCGATAGTTACGGAGTGCCTTGGGCGGTTGAGCGCATGGCTGCGCTGATCGACCCAATGCCACACACAAAGAACGTGAAGGGAACATACTAATGGGACTCTTTGGAAACCTATTCGGCGGCGAGTCGGCAATGCGCCGTGCTACCAAGAAGATGAAGAAGGCTTACCAAGCCGAACGAACTACTCAAGAGGGAAACTACACCGCCTTGATCAGTAAGTTTGAGGACGAGCGAGCGAACAACGCCGATGTCTACTCCAAGCAATACAACGAATCCGTCAAGCAGTATGCCGACACGATGGCTCAAAGCCGTGCAGCGTTCGGCGCAGCATCTGCTGAGTCTTTCAAGACGCTGTCTGCTGGTCGCGATGCGACCTTGGCATTGTTGCAGCAGTCCACTGACAAGGCTGTTGGTCAATCGACAGCGCAGGGTTTGATGATGGGGCTATCGAATACCACCTTCGGTCAGGCTCAGACGCAGGCTGTTGCCCGTCAAGGTGCGTTGCAGGCTGGCGCAGTCAACGAGCAGTACGCGCAGATCCTTGCCGCTGCACAGCAGTCAACCGCCAACTCGATGGCAAACATGGAAGCGGCGGCTGGTCAGACAACCTTGAGTGCCGGGTTGGGAGCAGCGCAATACCTTGGCAACCAGTATCAGGGCTACACGCAGGGTGCTCTTCAAACCCAGCAAACCGGGTACAACGTTGGTCAACAACTTGGCACTGCTGCGATCTCTGGTCAGTATCAACAGCAGATGCAATCGGCTCAAGCGAGCATTAACTCTGGAAATCAAATCGGTGGTGCGCTCGTTGGCGCGGCTGCTGGAGCGGCTGGAACACTGGTAGGTGGTCCAGTAGGTGGAATGATCGGCAGCAGTCTTGCAGGCGCAGCACTCGGATAAGGAAACACTATGGCTGACAACACAATGTTTGGTATGGGTACTGGGCTGCAAGCAATCTCTAACTTCCCTGTTCAATCGAAGGGTGTCGGCAAGTCATTAACGCCCCCATCTCCATCTGGATGGGATGCGTTCATGGATGGAGCAAAGACATTTGCTGGCAACTTCCTTGTTGGCGTAGCCAGTGGCATCCAAGCCTATCGACCCGGCAATGAATACAGTTCATTGGCTGGTGGTTTTCTTGGCGCGTCACGCCCAATGCAACAGCAATTGGACAACGCTATGCAGGCAGAGCAGCAAAAGTTTGCACGTACCCAAGAAGATTTGGAAACGAAATCCAAGATGAAGACCAAGGAAGACATCTACCGATCACAAGCAGATCGAGCAGTTGGTATGCAAATGCCAGATATGTCTGGTATTTCCACTGGTGTGTCGGCTCCAACGAAGCAGGTCATTGATGAACCCTTTGGTTTCCAAGGTGGAATTCCGGTGACACCAAGCAAGACAGCATCTGAAGCCGTACTCAAGATTGGAAAGCAATAATGTCTCAACTACCTAAGCCAAGTCCTATGACTCCAGAAGAACTTGTCGGACCGCCAAGTCCTGAGAGTGCATTGATTGGACCGGACGAGGGCATGGCTCAACCGCCTGCTGACGGTTTCGTGCGTCCTGCTCAACAGGCTCAACAGCCTGATCCATTGATGGACGATAAGGCTCTCAGGGCTGCTGCGCTCGACCACCGTGGCTCGCGCCAGATCGCTCCGTATGGCACGTATGAGGCGGTCGATGCTGCCATTCAGCATGGGTATTACACGGGTCTTGAGGCTTTGGACTTCGGCACGTTGCCTGATGGCACTCCGGCTGCGCTGTTTACGGACAAGCGTGGACAGCGGCAAGCCATTCGAATGTCGCAGGAACAGTGGTCGGCTGGCTTGCAGACTCGCGCACAGGCGCGTATTGCGATGGCAAAGCAGATGCGCAATCAGCAGGAGTCTCAACGGCTCATGCCTGCGGTTGAGAAGATGGCGCAGGAAATGGAATCATCAGTACCGGGTTTCATGGACTACGCGGCAATGAACATGGAGAACGATCCACGCGGTACGTACTCGATGGTTCAGTCGATGTACGACAAGTTTAAGGCTGGTGACAAACAGGTCATGCGCGAGATGGCTAAGGCTGCTGATCAGGCTTCGTTGCAAGTTGGGCAAGCGCAGGCAGAGAGTTGGGCAAAGAACAAGAATGAATTGATGACTACTCAGGCGGAAGGAATCATGGATGATGATTCAATCCCTGATGAGTTCAAGGCACAATATCTTCAAGAGTTACGGCGTAAGCAGGCAAGCACTAATCGCTTTGCGTTGTTGGCTCCACCAGTTGGCGGCATTCGGCGCACTGCTAGTTTCCCATCGTGGTACGCCAGCCAGTCTAACCCCGGTGCAATTGACGATCTTGCCGATACGACAATCACGGATGTCGGATATCAGAACATTGCTCAGTTGCCTCGTCCGCAGCAAATCCAGTTCTTGATGCAACGATCAATGGCTATCAGCCGCGAGATTGGCTGGTCAATGCCGTTTGGTCAGGCTGACATTGCAATGGTTTCAAACGCGCTTGATCGCCGCCTGCAAGCAATGAGTCCACCACAACTGATGCAACCTAATCAAGTGGCTGGCAATCAAGCACCTGAAGCGCAGCAGATTCGTGGAACAATGTCGCAGATGCAACGCGACCAGCAGGCTCGCGATCAGGCTAATCAAATGGCGCAAGCCAAGATTGCTGAAACAGAATCACGTGCGTTGTTTGGGCAAAACCGCGCTGAGTTTGCGCCAGCCATGTCGCAGGCTGAACTTGAAAGCAAGCAGGCAAGGACTGGTCAGACGCAGGCAAGCACTGACCTAACACAAGCACGGGCTACATCCGCACAGGTTGATGCACAATACGCAGCGCAACGCCAGCAAGCACGGATTGCTGAAATGCGAGCACGGGCTGCGCAGGGCGATGCAGAATCAGAACGCAAACTTGCTGAGGTTGATGTGCTGCTTGGTTTGACACCTGAAGAGGCAAAGGAAGCAAAACTCCGGCGTGATGTAACGCGAGCAAGCCAAACCGCAAAACCTGCCCCTAGTAGTCAACAATCACAATCTGGCTCTCCTGATGAGCGCGAGGCTTTCATTCGATCACTAGCAGCAGAGGCTGGTATTGAAATGGAAGATACGGGCAACATCAAGAACGATGTGATGAGCACGATCAAGCGATTAGATGGTGCTAAGGGAATGCTTGCAAATACTCAACGAAATAAATGGCTTGGAATTCTCGCCAAAGCGGAACAAAAATATCCACAATGACATCGTTTCAACAAAGCATTGATAGGTGGTCTAACTTATTAGATAGACCAATTGCCGCCGCAGAGCCACCGCCTGCTGACGGCATAAATATCACTGATGACTTTGGTAATTTAATAAGGGAAGCGCGTTCTGCATTAACTGATGGAATTGCTGCAACTGCTGCTCCGGGATCTTCGACTGCTGATCAGGATCTGATTGCATCGGCGGCTAAGTCCAACAAATTTGAAACCATGATGCCCGACACATCGTGGGCAGGTTTGAACTTGCGTGAGGTAGCACGTGGCTCGCAGCAGCAAATGAGTCAGGCTGCTTCTGTAATTGCAACTCCGGCATTGCGAGCAGAATTCATGCAGTCGCTGATGAAGCCGTATTTTGCAATTGCTGATTGGTTGAGTCCACCTCAAAGTGAATTTGAAATCGCCATTCGTAACTTGGCAAAGCGTGAAGCGTCTCAGAAACTGTCGATGGTCTTTGAGCCAGAGGGATCTGGTCTGACTGCATCGCCACAAGACTTGCAATCGGAAATCATTGCCCTTAGAGGAACCCAACAGGGTTTGGCTCAAGGTCAACAAGAAGGATTTGCCGGAGACGTATCACGTGGCATTGGTCAGTCATTGCCATCACTTGCTGTTACGGCTGGAACCCTTGCCACCGGAGGTACGTTGTTGCCAATGATGTTGGCATCACAAGTTACTATTCCAATGTCATCGTATACCAGTAGCCAATTGGCTTACATTGATGATCTTGAGCAGCAGCGTTACGACCAAGCATTAGCAGGCGAAACGCTTTCTGAGTTTGATCCGGTTGAAATGGGAAGACGCGCTGAAATTGGCGCAGTAATTGAAACTACTGCCGAAATGGGTGGGGCAGCGTTTGGTGCAAAGTTTATTAGTAAGGTTGCTAAAGGCGTTGGTACGTCATCGGCTGCTAGGTTTGCAACCAACAAGTTCGCTAAGACTGGCGCAGTTAAAGCGGCAACAGAAGTTGTTCGCCGTAGTGGTTCTAAGGCTAGTCAGTTGTTCACTGCTGCTAATGAAGGTGTAATGAACTTCACTCCGGGGTTCATCTATCGAAGTGGTCAGATTTTCTTGATTGGTGGTCTTGAAGAAGCAGGCGAAGAAGGTTACGCGGCTTTATTAAACGCACCAATGACTTACGCACCGTGGAGTAAGGATGTCAGTGATGGTCTTTATAGTATGGCTGTTGGCGGTGTGGCTGGTGGTGTTGGTGGTGCTGCTTCTAGTGTTGGTCTTGCTGGGCGCGAGGCTGTTGTTAATCTCAATGATGCGTTTCGTCCGGAAAATGATCGCGAGCGTATTGTCCGACAGACCCACTCCGATGCGATGAAGGCTCGCTCCAACTGGAGCGAAGGTCTAGAACAAACACAGCGCGACCGCATTGCTGCGAAACTCGACACCATTGAGGGCATGACCCCGGACGAGCGCGGCACGTATGTCATGGCTCTCGCTGACCGTAAGGCAGAAATCATTGCCAACGCGGAAGCCACACTTGCAGAGCGTCAAGAAGTAGATGTTGCCATGACTGGCGCACAAGAAGTACTAGATAACGCGAGGGCTGCTGCCGGGACAGCCAGTCCAACTGCTGACCAAGATATCTACGAGGCTGAGTTTGCGCTGCTGGTCTTGCAGGAAAAGGCAAAGGAACTTGATCAGCAACTGGTACTCGCAAATACCGATCACATGATTGCAACTGCGGAGCACGGCGCGGTCGCGGAGAAAATCTCCGATATGCCTGCTACGGTGGTGCGGTCTACCCCAGTTGAGGTGCTTGCCTCTGTTGGTACACGCAGTGGCGTGGCACTGACAGAGACGAAGGCTCCACGCTGGGGGAAAAAAATCGCCAACGAGATGGAGGCTCTTGGCACTCAGGTGGTGTGGTACACGCCTGCTGACAAGAAGTCTTCCAATCCCGGCTTCCATAGTCGGCGCACACCCGGTGTGATTTACCTGAACGCTGCGTCTAATCAGCAGCGCGTCCGGGCTGTCGCACTGGAAGAAGCGTTTCACGACATCCAGATGTTCCGCCCTGACATTGCGCAGGCGTTCGTGGACAAGGCTGGTCTGCTGCCTGTCTATGACGCGGCACTGGAATACGTGTCTCGCGGGGGCGCGGAGACAGCGGCGATTGAGCGGCAGGACGAGGCGGCATTCGCGCAGGCTGAGAACGTGGCGGCTACGTTGGAGGGTGAAACCTCCGGCATCTCGCCCAACGCTGCCCGTGCTGGAGCCGCCAGAATCTCTCAGGAGGGCGAGGCGAACGCCTTTGCCCGTGCGATGGCAGGCATCAAGGCGAAGGGAGCCATGAGCAGCCTAACCCGGCTAGCGGCACGTTCCGGGCTGATGGGTCGGGAGTCATTGGCGGCGATGGCGGTGGTTGACCGGGTCGCCCGGTCGGCTGCAATTGAGGCTGTCAGTGGCAAGACTGGTGACGCGACCCTGTCCCCATTAGCGCGGACGCTGATGTGGGCATCCGACATGGACGTTGACTTTGCCCGTGACATCCCAACGGCTGACCGGGAACTGTCTGAGCCTATTCCTGCGCCTGCCCGGGTTGCGCCTGCGCTTGCTCAAGCAGGACAAGTTCAAACAGGTCCAACTGCTGAGACAACGAGCACGGTTGGTCGGCGTTTAGTTGCGGACGCTATCAAAACTCTTGGTCTGACCGAAGAAGAAGTCAAAGCCACTGTCATCGACTTGATGACGGGACTTCCAAAGACAAAGGCATTTGTTGCTAACAAGATTGGCAAGGTTCCAGATGTTGTGAAGTACATCCACGAACGCAGACTTGCGTCCGGGCTGCGCATACTCGACATCACCAAAGAAGAAGATCAGATCACGCTTGCCAAGTTGCTGGCTGCGGAAGCAATCGGTGCAATCAATAGTGCTGGCGATGCCTTGCAGTGGTACGACAAGACTATTAGAAATACTCTTGCGCAAGCCGCCATCAAATACCCTGAGTTGGAAACTGATCCACGGGCGCGTATGGCGTTCATCCTGTCGATGGCAATTACATCACAGACGATGAATGTTGAGGACAACCTTGCGTTCAGCATGGTTCAATACGGTAAGTATCGAGATACAGTAGATCCTGTTACTGGCATCGGACAATTTGAACTGGCTGGTAAGGGTAAGAACGCGGGTGCGCAAGCGAACAACTTCCGCATTGCCAATGTGATGTTGCGCACACTCGGACCGGATCAGATGATTAGGTTCTTGCGCACTAAATT
>Ga0209500_10000339_pt1 | contig 41194 bp, 37 predicted proteins | sample S_140212_EF_Meta_FD_187323 | JGI IMG/M metagenome (GOLD analysis project Ga0209500, IMG submission 187323) | Freshwater microbial communities from Lake Simoncouche, Canada to study carbon cycling - S_140212_EF_MetaG (SPAdes) (version 2) | ecosystem: Environmental > Aquatic > Freshwater > Lake ... | reverse complement strand
CGTCGCCCGGACGAGCGCGGAACTTGATGACGGCGTAGACGAGGAGGCCGCCGACGAGCACGAAGAGGACGACGACCAGCCAGACGGTGGCCATGAAGACATCATACTGCACCTGGGCGACTGGGCCTTTGGGGTCCAAGGTCGATTGGCGGACGGTCATGTCGGCCTTGGAACATCCGACCATAATCATGGCCAGGAAGGGGGCGGCCAGCAGACCTACCCGACTAAAGAAGCGAGAAAACATAAAGGATGAGTTTCGGACGCCGAAAAATCCGTAAAAAGGATGTCATTTGCAAGCCCCAGCAGGGGAAAACGCTCATAAACTCGCCTCCGTCACGACTGAGTGTGAGCAAGTTTCTGTAAGTCGTTAAACTAAAATGGTTTAATAACAATTAGGCCTCATCATTTCGTCTAATAAGTCCGCGACCTCCTCCCTTCTGCCCCTCCCCCGCCTTGGGGGTTGCACCGCCGAGCCACCTCTTTAACCCCCATCCTATGTCCTGGACCAGCCCACATGGCACCCTTCTGCCCGACTGGCGGAAGCGTACCCTGATCATGGGCATCATGAACCTGGCCCCGGACTCTTTCTCCGATGGCGGTCAACTCAACGATGAGGCCGCCGCCCTGACCCGCGCTGAACAGCTGCTCGCCGAAGGCGCCGACGTCCTCGACCTTGGCGCCGAATCGACGCGACCTGGCGCCACCCCCGTCGACGCTGCGACCGAACTCTCCCGCCTGCTCCCCACCGTCCGGGCGCTGCGCCGTCGCTTCCCGCAGGCCGCGCTTTCCATCGATACCTATAAGCCCGAGGTCGCCCGCGCGTGCGTCGAAGCGGGCGCCGATCTGGTTAACGACGTTGAAGGAGGTCGCTTCCAAGCCCGTCCCGACGAGTCGCCGATGGGGTCGGCCTGCGCCCGCTTGCGTTGCCCGCTCATCCTGATGCATCGCCGCGCCCATGCGGACTACGAAGATTTCTGGGCGGAGGTGCTGACGGATCTCCGTGACTCGCTGCGCCGCGCGCAGGCCGCCGGGATGCCGCCGCAACAACTCTGGACAGATCCTGGCTTCGGCTTCGGCAAGACGCCCGCGCAGAATCTCGCACTGGTGCGCGACCTTTCGAAGGTCGCCGCGCTCGGCTTTCCGGTGCTGCTCGGCACGAGTCGAAAATTCACGCTCGGCCTCGTGCTCGGCGAAGCCGACCCCCTTCGCCGTGGCGTCGGCAATGACGCCACCGCCGTCTGGGGCGTCGCCCAAGGGGCCGCGATGATCCGCGTCCATGAGGTCGCCTCGGTGCGCCCGGTCCTGCGTATGGCGGACGCCCTGCGCAGGGGAGAAGGCTGGGGACCGGAAACCCCGGGGCGCCCCTAAAGCCCGATTTCAGGCCGTAATAAGGCGGGGATGGAGCCAGCAGTCGGACTTGAACCGACGACCTGCCGCTTACAAGGCGGCTGCTCTACCAACTGAGCTATGCTGGCCAACTCCCTGTTCACAGGGTTGTTCACAGCCCGACGGTGTCAACCTCTCAGGAAATACGGCGATTAGGGGTTGAAACGGATTTGTTTTTGGACGGAATTCAACCACCCCAAGCCCCGTATTATGCGTATCTCCGCCTCTCTCCTCGTCCTTTGCGCCGCGCTCTCCGGTTGCAACTCCTCGGTCGACTCGGCCAACGTCGACCAAGTCGTCGTCTCCTCCAATCCGCCCGCCGCCGCAGTCCGCCTTAACGGCGAGCCCGTCGGCCGCACGCCGACCTCGATCAAGCTCGACCGCACCAAGAACTATGAGCTGCAAGTCGGCAAGGGCGGCTTCATCACCGAGACGACCGAACTCAAGCCCCGCTTGATCACGACGAGCGAAGGTATCGAATACGGTTTCCCCGCCACGGTGCGCGTGAACCTCACCAAGATTCCGGCCGCTGGTGAAGCGGGCGTACCTCCCTCCGATACGCCGGAATTCAAGAAGCTTTCCAAGAAGGCCCTCGGCGAGCAGAGTGAAGCCGCCCGCGAAGGACTCCGCGAAGATATCGCCGCCACGAAGGAAGCCGCCACGAAGATCCAAGCCGCCCTCGCCATCCGCGAAGCCGGCATCAAGGCTCGCCTGGCCGACCTCGCAAAGCACATCGCCGAAGCCAAGGCTAGCAAGGCCCAGGACTCCGCCGCCAAGGCCAAGCTCGCCGAAGCCGAACTCGCTCTCCAGCAGGCGACCACCGAGGCAGCGGCTGCTCGCGCCAGCGCCAACAAGAATCTGAAATCCGTCGAAGCCCGTCGCGCCGCCCTTTCTGGCAGCGAAACCAAGGTCGTCGCCGCCAAGGCTGACGTCGCCCAGGCCGCCGCCGTCGTGAAGAGCGATGAAGCCCGACTCGCCCGACTCGAACAGACCTACGCCGCCGAAATCAAGGCGCTCAATGAATCCCAGGTGAATTCGAATGCCGCGATCAAGGCCCTCAACGCCCGCGCTGATGAACTGAACCGCGTCGCTTCGCTCGGCGTCAAGGACGCCAAGGCCGAAGCCGCCAAGGGCCTCGCCGACCTCCAGAAAGCGCTCGAAGAACAGAAGTCTGAAGCCGCCAAAGCCAATGAAGCCTTGGCCAAGGCTAAGGCCGAAGCCGCCAAGAATTCCTCCGCCGCCGCCGAGAAGGCCGTCGCCAAGGCCAATGACGATCTGAAGTCCCTCCAGTCCAAGGTCGCCGCTTCCGAGAAAGCCGTCGCCGATGAACGCCTCGCCGGCGATGCCAAGGTTGCCGAAGCAATCAAGGCTTCCGAAAAAGCACTCGTCGCCGCCAAGGCCGAAGCCGCCAAGGCGATTGCCGCCGCCAACCAGAACGCGGAGAAGAGCCTGGCTGACGAACGCCTCGCCGCCGAAGCCAAGCTGGCCGCAGCCAACAAGACCCTCACCGAAGCCAAGGCTGAAGCCGCCAAGGCGATTGCCGCCGCCAACCAGAACGCGGAGAAGAGCCTGGCTGATGAACGCCTCGCCGCCGAAGCCAAGCTGGCCGCAGCCAACAAGACCCTCACCGAAGCCAAGGCCGACGCCGAAGCCAAGGTCGCCGAAGCCAACAAGGTCGCCGAAGCCGCCAAGGCCAAGATCGAAGCCCTGAAGTACTCCGAGTTCAGCTCCCGCTACGCGCTCCTCGAAAGCCGCCGCCGCGCGAAATCCATCACGGAGGAAGAATACAAGGCCTCCCTGTCCGGACTCCGCAAGGAACTCGGCCTCTAATCCAGGCCCCGATCGCCTCACAAAGCCCGGCCGCCCTGCCGGGCTTTTTTGTTGGAAGGAAAGCCGCGCTCCGCACTTTAGCGGGTCTATGTCGGACCCGCTCTCCCGCACGCCTCTCTTCGCCCTGCACGTCGAACTCGGCGGCCGCATCGTTCCCTTCGCCGGCTGGGAGATGCCGGTACAATACACGGGGATCATTGAAGAGCATATGGCGGTCCGCAATACGGCCGGGCTCTTCGACGTCTCCCACATGGGCGAAGCCCGCGTGCGCGGCCGCGACGCCGCGAAGTTCCTCGACGGGATCATGACGAACGAGATGGCCACGATCAAGGTGGGCATGGCCCGCTACACAGTGATGTGCCAGCCCGACGGCGGCTGCGTCGATGACTTGATCGTCTACCGTCTCGCGGAAGAAGAATTCCTGATCTGCCTCAACGCCTCCAACGCGCCGAAGGACATCGCCTGGATGCGCGCCCATATCGGCTCTCATCAGGTCGAGGTGCTCGACGAATGCGCCGCCTGGGCCCAGCTCGCCCTCCAAGGCCCGCGCGCCGAACAGATCCTCGCGCTCGTCACGGCAACCCCGCTCGCCGCGATCAAGCGCTTCGGGTTCGTGCTCGGCGAAGTCGCCGGCGCCACGGGCTGCATGATCTCCCGCACGGGATACACGGGCTCACCCGGCTTCGAGCTCTACCTGCCCGCGGCCGCCGCGGAAAAGGTCGCCCGCGCCCTCCTCGCCGCTGGTAAGCCCCACGGGCTCGTCCCGGCCGGGCTCGGCGCCCGCGACTCGCTTCGCCTGGAAGCGAACTACCCGCTCTACGGTCACGAGATCTCGGAACGCATCTCGCCCATCCAGGCCGGCCTCGGCTGGACGGTGAAGTTCGCGAAGCCCGACTTCATCGGTCGCGAAGCGCTCCATCGCCAGGCCCAAGGCGGCCCGTCCTCCTCGGTGGTACTCTTCTCGCTCGATGATCGCCGCATCGCCCGCCAAGGCGCGGTGGTCTTCTCCGGCGAGACGCCCGTCGGTGAAGTGCTCTCGGGCACGCAATCCCCGGTCCTGGGCAAGCCGATCGGCACAGCCCTCGTCGCCGCCGGCCACGCGGCCTCCGCCACGCTGACGGTCGATATCCGTGGCAACCGCATCCCGCTCCGGCTCGCGACCGAGCCTTTCGTGAAGTGAAGGGTTGAAATAATCTCCACCCACTTTACCCAGAAGCCATGAGCAACGTCCCTGCCGACCTCCATTACACCAAGGACCACGAGTGGATCAAGGTCGCCGCCGACGGCACCGCCGTCATCGGCATCACCGACCACGCGCAGGCTGCGCTGGGCGACGTGACGTTCGTCGACCTCCCGAAGGTCGGTGCATCGTTCAATCATGGCGACGTCTTCGGCACGGTGGAATCCGTCAAGGCCGCCTCGGACCTCTACAGCCCGATCTCCTGCGAGGTCGTCGAGGCCAACTCGGACCTGAATAATTCCCCTGACCTGGTGAACCGCGAACCGTACGGCGGCGCCTGGATGATCAAGGTGAAGGTGAAGAATCCGGCCGAGCTCGCCGCTCTCCTCGACGCCGCTGGCTACGCCGCGACGCTCTGAGCGCGCGCCCGCCCTTGCTCTGCGCGATTTTTGGCCCACAGTGACGGGCCGATGTCCTTCGCCGAAGTCCATGCCGCCCATCCCTGGGACGAGGTCCTTGCCTCAGTCCAGGCGAAGACGGACGCCGACGTGCTCCGCGCGCTCGCCCGGGCCGAGGCGGATACGGCCGACCTGGAAGACTTCAAGGCGCTGATCTCGCCGGCCGCCGCGCCGCATCTGGAACGTATGGCCCGCCTGAGCCACGAGCGCACGCTCCGCCGCTACGGCCGCACGATGCAGCTCTTCGCGCCCGCCTACCTTTCTAACGAGTGCCAGAACATCTGCACCTACTGCGGCTTCTCGGCCGGCAATAAGGTCCCGCGCCGCACGCTCAACCCAGGCGAGATCCTCCGCGAAGCGGGCGCTCTCAAGAAGCTTGGCTTCGACCACCTGCTCATCCTGACGGGCGAATCCAACAAGGTGGAGGTCCCCTACTTCGTCGAGGCCCTCGACCTCCTCCGCCCGCACTTCTCCTCGCTCTCGATGGAAGTGCAGCCGATGGAAACCGCGGAATACGTCGAGCTCCGCCGCCACGGCCTCAACGCAGTGCTGGTCTACCAGGAGACCTATCATCGCGAGACCTATCACGTGCACCACCCGAAGGGACGTAAGTCTGACTTCGCCTACCGCCTCGATGCCCCGGATCGCGTCGGCGCCGCGGGCGTCCATAAGATCGGACTCGGCGCGCTCTTCGGCCTCGAGGACTGGCGCGCGGAATGTTTCTTCACGGCCCTCCACCTCCGCTGGCTCGAGCGCAAACACTGGCAGAGCCGCTTCAGCGTCTCGTTCCCGCGCATCCGTCCGCACGAAGGCGAACTGCAGCCGAAGGTCGAGATGACCGACCGCGACCTAGTCCAAGCGATCTGCGCCTTCCGCCTGCTGAGCTCCGAAGTCGAGCTGACGCTGAGCACTCGCGAGAGCCGCAAGTTCCGCAATCACGCCTGTCGCGTGGGCGTGACAGCGATGAGCGCGGGCTCGCACACGAACCCAGGCGGCTACGCCGAAGGCCGCGAAGCCTCGCTGGAGCAGTTCGCAATCGAGGACGACCGTTCGCCCGACGAAGTCGCCGCGATGCTCCGCGCCCACGGCTACGAACCGGTCTGGAAAGACTGGGATCCTTCCTACGACCGCCCAGTCGCTCTCGCCTAATGAGCCCTCTCCGCGTCTGGATCGACCACGAACAAGCCCCGGCCTGTAAGCCTGGTGCCCACGTGAAGCTTTCGGCCGACGAATCCGCCCACGTGGTCCGCAGCCTTCGTGCCCGCCGTGGCGACGCCGTCGTGCTCCTCGACGGCGAAGGCCTCGTGGTCGAAGGTAAGCTCGCCTCCGCTGATGGCGATGGGGCGATGGTCGAAGTGGTCCGCGCCCGCGTGGCCGACCCGCTTTCACCGGCGATTTACGTCGCGCAAGGCATGCCGAAGGGTGGCACGATGGATGACTTGGTGCGCTCCTGCTGCGAAGCCGGTGCCGCTGGCATCATCCCACTCGAAACCGCCCGTTGCGAACTGAAGCTCGATGCCGACCGCGCCCGTTCGCGCCGCGAACGCTGGCAGCAACAGGCTGTCGAGGCGTGCAAACAGTCCGGCCATCCCTGGCGCGCGGAGATCGCCGCGCCGGTCCGCTTCCGCGAATGGATCGAACGCCTGCCCACCGCCGTCGACGGCGAACTGCGCCTCACCGGCTCCCTCGAGTTCGACGCCGAACCCGTCGCGCACCTCGATTTCACGAAGGCCTCGAAGGTCACCTGGCTCATCGGCCCCGAAGGCGACCTGACCTCCGAGGAATACGCTGCCGCCCGCGCCGCCGGCTTTCGCGCGGTCGTCCTCGGCCCGACGGTCCTCCGCGCCGAGAACGCCGCGCTCGCCTGTGTGGCGATCACGCAAGTCCTCGCGAAGCGCTAAGTTAGGCCCGCTTCCGTCGGCCAGGCTTCTTGGGCTCCGGCAAGACGTCGTCGATCACCCAATCCGGCCAAGTCTCACGCGTGTAGCGCTGGAACTCGCCGATAGCGTCGCGCACCAGCGGCGTCAGCTCACAAGTCCAGCGCAAGCCGATGTCCATGGGGGCGAAGCCTTCGAGCGGGAGCGCTCGGACTTCCGGGTGCTCAATGGCCTCAGGGATGGCGAGGTTGATGCCGTAGCCTTCGCCGTTGGCGACGTAACTGGTGACCATCTCCATCGAACTGACCTCGACGGTCTGATTCCAGACGACGCCCTTCGCACGGAGGTCGCGGAGGAAGCTACGCGTGACGCTGGAAGCGGGCGGCAAGGCGACCAGCGGTTCACGAATCTTCTTCTGCTTCCAAAGATCGGCCACGCTCCGGTGCGGCGATGACTTGGGCACGAGGAGGACGAGCGGGACGCGAGCGAGGCGCAGCTGGCTCTGGCGGCCCTTGGTCTTGGCCTCGATGGGGACGATCGCGAGATCGATGAGGCCGTCGCGCAACCAGGTCTCGAACTGCATCTGATACCCAGGCGTTAGACTGAGCATTAGCTTCGGGTACCGCGCCCGCAGGCGCTGGGTGACGGTCGAGATGTGCAGACGCAGGACGAGTTCCGACGCGCCGAGGCGCAGTTCGGGACGGTCGGCTTCGCGCAGCTGGCCCTCGAGACCGTCTAGGCCTGAGAAGAACGATTCGATCTGAGAAAAGAGCTTCCGGCCCGCCGCCGTCAGGCGAAACGGCGACCGCTCAAAGAGCCGCACGCCGAGGTTCGACTCGAGGGAGGCAATCTGGCCGCTGACAGCTGGCTGCTGGATACCGTACGGGATGTGCCGGACCGCCGCACTAATTCCCCCGTGTTTAGCCACGTAATAGAATAGCTCGAGGTGATGGACGTTCATCGGGGTAAGGCCATCTTCACGCCATAAAAGGGGCTAGCAACGCCCTTTATCCCCCAACGTGATAGGTCATATCAAGAATATCGATTAACGGTCGGGGCCCGAAGGGGGTAAAATAGCCGGCGATAAGCACGCCATGCATACCCTCCAGATCCTGCTTCAAGCCCTTGGCCTCATCCTGCTGGCCGATTTCCTGACCGGCGTCTTCCATTGGCTCGAGGACGCCTACGGCACCGAGGACACCCCGGTGCTCGGGCCGCTGGTGATCAAGCCGAACATCGTGCATCACCACTACCCGCGATTCTTCACCAAACGGACCTGGTGGCAGAGCTCTTGGGACCTGCTGCTCCTCGGCGCGCTGTTCATCGGCGCCGCCGCCTGGGCCGGCGTGCTCACCTGGCATGTCTGGCTCTTTGCGATTCTCTGCATCAATGCGAACCAGGTCCATAAATGGTCGCACCAAACGCGCGCCGAGAACGGCCCGATCGTCTCGTTCCTCCAGGACTGCTGGATCCTCCAGACCCCTCGGCAGCACGCCTTGCACCACACGGACCCGAAGAATACGTACTATTGTCCAATGACCAACCTGGTGAACCCGACCCTCGAATTCATCGGGCTCTGGCCGAAACTTGAAGCCATCATCGAAGCGCTCACTGGAGCGACCCATCGGAAGGACGCCTCCAATCGCGACGAAGGCCCAGCGCCCGCCTGGGTCGCCGAACTGCGCCGCCCCGTGCCCGCGGCTAACCCTACTTCGCCAACGGGACCTGAGAATTGCCCATGAGGTAGGCGAGGAGGTCGCGCTGCTGCTCGGGCGTGAAGGCCTGGAGGAGTCCTTCCGGCATGAGCGAGAGGGGCATGATCTTACTTGCTTTGATGTCCTGGCGATCAATCACGCTCTCCTGCCCGACCGCGCGCAAGGTGAGCGTGCGTTCGCTCTGCGCGCCGACGATACCGCTGAGTACACGACCGTCCTTGAGCTCGAGGACGTTGAGATAATACGCGGCGTCCACGACGGCGCTGGGGTCGACGATATTCTCGAAGAGGTAACTGAGGTCGTGTCGACCGCTGCCAGTGAGATCCGGTCCGAGCGCACCGCCTTCACCGTAAAGTTTGTGACACTGTCCGCACACGCCGGCATAAAGGGCCCTACCCTTGCTCTGATCACCCTTGGCGAGGAAGTCCGCGGAGTGTCGCACCTTGAGTTCGGCGACGAGCTGGAGCTTGTCCGCCGAAGTCTCGCGCGTCTCGCCCCAGACCTTGCTGAGGAGTTCGTTGAGCTTGGCGTCGTTGAACGCCCGTACCTGACGCGCGGCTGACGGACCGAAGTCTTCCTTTGGAATCTTGCCTTCCTCGATGGCCTTGAGCAGATCGGTCGCAAAACGCGGACGGGAAACGAGGGCCATGATGACCTGCGGACGTTCATGCGGGTAGAGCTGCAGGTAGCGCTCGATGATGCGCTTCGCGACGCCTTCCTGGTCGAACTGGGTCAGGCCTTGGATGGCCTCCATGTTCACGCCGCGGACGTAAATGAGTTTCTCGCAGATCTGCTTGAGCTGCCCGTCCTTGGCCTCAATGAGCGAAATCATGGCGGCGCGGCGCTGCTCCATGAGAGCCTTATCATCGAGGGCAATCTTGCGAATCTCGTCGAGGGCTTGGCCATCGCCGAAGATGACATTAAGCTGACGAGCCTGGTCCTGTGCCGCGACGGCCTGCTTCGGAATCGTGGCGACGAACGCATCCCAGGCGGCGGGCTTGGGCGCCTTGCGCCAGCCCTTGAGGGCTTCGGCGATACCGGCGATGATGTCGGCCTGGCCTTCGGGGATCTGCGCGGCATTCGCAAGCAGCTCGTTCAAGGCGGCGGGCTGCTTTTCGGCACCCTCGGCGATGCGGCGAGCGATGAGCCGGGTGACCTGCGGGACGCGGCTGACATGCGCGCACGCGATGAGATCGGCGAACGGGAGCTCGCGGATGCCAGTCCACACGAGGAGCGGGAGGTTATGGTCCGTGGCATCCTGGTCGTAGCGCAGGAGATGCTGGGCGACGAGCGCCCGTACGCTAACCGTGAGATGCGGTAAGGCTGAAGCCAGCGCGAGGCGAACCCGCTGCCCGCGGGATTCACCAGCGAGCTTGAGGAGCGCGGATTCCTGTTCCTCCGCGGCGGAGATGAAACCGGTCCGCTGGGCAAACTTGGTCACAGCATTATTCCGATTCACAAGCGGCTCGGTGAGCTCGCGCTCGATGAGGCGTGCGAGAACATCCTGACGTTTCGAAGCCACGATGGCTGCCGGGGCGTAATGCTTAGCATGCTGTGCGGCGAAAGGCTTATCGCCCGACTTGACGGTGCGCAGCGCCAGCAGGGTCGAATGGGCGTTGAGCACGAGAACGCTGTCTTCTTCCGAAGCGAGCTTCTCCCAGGCAGCGGTGGCGGATGAGAGGTCGAACCCCTTCCAGGCGCGTTCACGGAGCTCCCAGCGGGCCATGCGGACGAGCCACTCGTTCTGACTACGCTGGAGCTCGACGAGCTCCGCGGGTGTGGCCTTGGCGAAGTCGACGCCGGGCTGCTTGGGGTTGCCATAGCTGACCTTGAAGATGCGGCCGGTCGTGCGGTGGATGCCATCTTGGTCGTGGCATTCGCCGATGTCGCTCCAGTCGAGAATCGTGACGGCGCCGTCCGGCCCCTGGCTGAGCTCGATGCCGCGGAACCACTCATCATCCGACTTCAGGATATCCGGCTGATGCTTCATGATGAGCGCGCTGCCTTTCCGTTCGATGGCTTCCACGTTCACGCGGCGACCATGCAGATTAAGCGTCATGAGCTTATCGCGATACTGGGAAGGCCAGTTATCGCCCTGATAGATCATCATCCCGACGTGCGCATGACCGCCACCGAAACTATCCGCGCCGCCGCGGCCGCCATTAACGTCGCTCCACTTCTTGCCAGTATCCCAGTGATAGTGGTCGGCCTGCTGGTCGATGAGTTCGTAGACGAAGGGATAAGGATCTTCGCCGTGCATGCGCTTGAAGTGGGCGCCGTGGATGCCCTGCCAGCCGTGCCCGATGACGGTATTGATGAAGAGCAGCTCGTGATCCTTGGTCCAATCGGAGCCCCACGGATTGGTGGTGCCGTGGCAATACGGCTCAAAGACCTTGGTGACCGGGTGATAACGCCAGAGGCCACCAGCGGTGGGCAGGCGCTTCTCTTTGGGTACGCCCGGGACATCGATCCACGAGGTGCTCGAGATGCCGACACGGCCGTAGAGCCAACCGTCGGGAGCCCACTTGAGTCCGTTGGCGAAAGTATGCCTGCTCGCTGCGGTGGTGCTGAAACCATCGAGCACGACCTGGGCCGGGCCAGAGGGCTTATCACCATCCATCGGAATGAAGAGGAGGTTTGGCGGGCACATCGCATAGACGCCGCCAAAGCCGCGCTCGATGCTGGTGAGCATTTGCACCTCGTCGGTGAAGACAGTGCGTTTGTCGAATTTGCCGTCGTGGTCACTGTCCTCGAGGATGATGATACGGTCACGCAGGTTCAGGTCGTAGCGCTCTTTGCCGTCGGAATAGGTGTAGTTCTCGGCAATCCACAGTCGGCCGCGCTCATCCCAGCACATTGCAATGGGCTGACGAACATCTGGCTCAGCGGCAAAGAGCGTGGCCTTGAAGCCCTCCGGGAGGTGCAGCTTGGTGAGCGCATCCGCCGGCTTGAGTAGCGGGAGGATTTCTTTCTGATTATTATGCGGCTCCGGGAACGGCGCGGCAAAGGCCGCGGCACAGAGGGCAAGGGCAAGACTACGGGCGAACATGGGGATACGACCACCTTGGGTAGGCGTGGTTCCGCTTCAACCCCAGACCTGAGGAAGTGAGGTCAGAAGCCCTTCGCGATCTGCCCGTACACGTCAGTCGAGGCGATTTGGGCCGGCAAGGCGGCTGACGACGGACTGATGAGTACCGGCCAGTCGAGCGGGTCCTCGGGGAGGCGGCCATGTGAGCCCTTCACGAGCGAGGCGTCCTGCGAGATGACCTTCATGAGTGCCTTGAAGCCGAGCTTCTTCTTCAGCAGGAACCAGGCGATGCTGAGCATCGGAAAACGGATCTTGGGGTCGATGAACAGTTCGACGGGGTCGTACCCTGGCTTGCGGTGGATATCCACGCAGCGCGCGAAGTCGGGCTCACCCTGTCCTTCTTCCCACCAGTAGTAAGAGAACCAGCTATGGTCGTCGGCAATGACGACGAAGTCGCCGCTGCGCACGTGCTTAATGCCGACGGCAGCCTGACCTTCAGCGTCGAGCACTTGGGCGACGCCGGGCGTAGCGAGTAAGACCTTACGGACTTCCTCCCGGATCGAGTGATCAAGGACGACAACGTGGGCGACCTGGTGGTCGACGACGGCGAAGGCCTTGGAATTAAAGGTATCGAGAGTGAGGCTGCCGTCCTCGGACTTGAGCTCGAGCCAGCCGTGTCCGCGCAGGACCTTGTTCAGCGGGACGGCACGATCAACGGCGGTGATGGCGTATTCGGAGACGATGAGGACTTCGACGCCGCGGGCTTCGAGGAATTCGGCGAGGTCGCCGACGAGTTTATCGACGTCCCGACGCGCGACGTCGCAGCGCGGATCGGCCGGACCAAAGCGCTGGAGGTCGTAATCGAGGTGCGGGAGGTAGACCAAACTGAGGTCAGGCTGCTCATGCTCTTCGATCCAGCGGGCCGAATCGGCAATCCATTGCGACGACGGCAGGCCGGCGCGCGGGCCCCAGAAAGAATGGAACGGGAAATCGCCGAGCTCTCGCTTGAGCAACTCCTTGTAACGCTGCGGGAAGCTCGCGATGTCGAAGATCTTGCCGCCGTCGGCCTTGTAGACCGGGCGCGGCGTGACGGAGATGTCGGCCGCGGTGCCCATGTTGTACCACCAGAAGAGGTTCGCGACCTTGAGCTTGGGGTTCTTGGCGTGGAGCTCGTCCCAGACCTTCGGGGCGAGCACGACGCGGTTCGACTGCTTCCAGAACTGCACCTCGCTGAGCGTGCGGTCATACCAGCCATTGCCGACGATACCATGCGTGCTCGGCTGCTGGCCGGTGAGATAGTCAGACTGCGCGGTGCAGGTGACGGCGGGAAACGCCGGCCGGACTTTGGCGACGCTGCCCTTCGCGGCGCGCGCGGCGAGACGCGGCATGACGCCAGAGCTCAGGTCCCGGGCGGAGAGGCCGACGACGTTCAGGACCGCGCGACGCATGGCTGCTGATCCCGAGCGCGCAGTTCGTCCGCAGCCTTACGCACGACGGCGGAAGCCATCTCGTGGACCTGCGTGGACTTGCCGATGGCGGTCGGCAGGACGAGCGTGAGCTGGCCTCCGAGGTGTTCGCGGAACTCTTCGAGGCCAGCGAGCATCGGCGCGCCACCATCGAGATGCATCTCGGGCGCGTAGATTTTGAAGCCAAGGGCGACGAGCAGGTTGAGCGAGCGCTCGGTCTCTGCCTGGCCGAACAGGCCGAGCTCCCGGGCACAGATCAGGTCAAGCGCCAGGCCGACGGCGACGGCCTCACCGTGCGTCAGGCGATGGTTCGTCATCGACTCGAGCTTATGCGCGGCCCAATGGCCGAGGTCGAGCGGACGGGCGCTACCGAGCTCGAAGGGGTCGCCATTGCCGGCGATATGCTTGGCGTGCAGTTCGGCGGAGCGGCGGACCGCGCGACCGATGGCAGGAATATTACCAGCGGCGAGCAGTGCGGACTCCTTCTCGAGGTTAGCAAAGAATACCGGGTCCTTGAGGAGTGAGACCTTCACGGCTTCGACGAGACCGTCACGCAGACCACGGGCATCGAGTGAGGCAAGTAGCGCGAGGTCGTTGACGACGGCGGCCGGCACGGCGAAGGCGCCGGTGAAATTCTTCTTACCAAAGGTGTTGATACCGTTCTTCACGCCGACACCGGCGTCACCCTGGCCGAGGGTCGTGGTGGGCATGCGCACGAGACGCACGCCGCGGTGGGCGGTGGCGGCCGCGAAGCCGACGGCATCGAGGAAGGCGCCGCCGCCGATGGCGAGGACGTAGGAGTGGCGGCAGATCTTGTCGGCTTCGATCGCGGCGAGGGCGGCCTTGACGACGGCCGAGTCCTTCTTGGCGGCTTCCCCGCCGGTGAGCACGAGCGGCGGGCGGGTGAAGTGAATGCCCATAGCCTTGCCGTAGGCGGCGACCTCGGCGGCAAAGCCTGGACGGGAGTTGGCTAGGCCAGCATCGACGATCGGGATGACCTTGGCGTCGGCGAAGAGGTCGGCGAGGACCCGGTTACCCGCAGCGAACGCGCCTTCGGTGAAGAAGATGCGGTGGCGGTAGGTTACCGCGAATTCGAGGTCAAGGGAGTCGTCCATAGCCCTGGGGGAGGGTTTATCAGAAGAGGTTAGACGCCTGAGGACAAGCCAAGTTCCCGATATTCCCCGCCGTAAAAGCCCCAAACCCTCCGGGAAGTCAGGTCGTTGGAATCCAGCGCCGCAACAATAGGGTCAGGCCGAAGCAGCCGAAAGGCATGAACCAGACGAGCCGTGAAGCAAAGACGGCCCAGCCGACTTCGACGGAACCTTCGGTCGCGGCCCGCATATAACCGACCGAGCAATAAAAGATCCCAGCCGCCGCAAAGTCGACCAAAGGGAACGCCGCCAGGCGGTCGGCGACGCGGCGACCGACGCCGGCCGGCAAGCCGTGGCGACGGTTGGAGAAGAAAATCCAGAGCCAGAATAACAGGCAGCCGATGATCGCGACCTTCGGCAGGCCATTCACGCCGGGCAGAAACTGAACCAGCACGAGCGGCACCGGCACGAGATAGAGCACCCACTCAGCCCAGCGCGGCGGCGTGCCGGGGCCGGCTTCATGTCGCGCGACGAGCGTGATTGAGAACGTCAGTAGCCAGAGGACGCAGGGGTGCGCGAGGAGTGCGACGAGGTTCCCGCCGCGGAAATGCGGGCCGTCGATGAGTCCGCCGACAGCGAAGAACCCAATCAGCGGCAACAGCGCGCGGCACAATCCCATCACGGCCGGTGCCCAGCTGACGCCTTTGTGCCAGCGATCGTAGACCAGCACGCCGGCGACGAGAAGGAGCACGAGCAGGAAGGTGATGCCGCGATGCCCGCCGAGCGAAGCGGCGACGGTGCACCATGCGCCGATGAATAGCGCAAGCCCGCCGACGATGAACGCGGCCTTAGCCGAAACGAGGCCGGCTGGAATTGGGCGCGTCGAGCGGCGCTCGGTATCCCAACGCGCGTCAAAGGCGTCGTTGAGAATCATTCCTCCGACATAGATGAGCGACACGCCGAGGAGGAGCCCCAACAGCGAGAGTAATAGGCCGTTGGCGTAAGGAAAACGGTCGGTGTAGACGTACCCGAGTAACCAGCCAGCGACGAGATTGCTCCAAACCGTCGGCAGGTTGGAGCCGCGGGTAAGGATCAGCCAGGCTCGGAGCTTGGCGAACATCTCAGAGGGGTTGCACGCCGCGCTGCGCGAGCTCGGCGAGCGTCCAGCGATATTCCTCGGCAATCATATCGGCGACGTCGGCCGCGCGGACTTCGGGCGGTAGGACTTCCCAGGTGTACGTCTCGATCTCGAGCTCGCGGCAAGCGCCGGGCGCCTTGGCGATGACATCGAGCGCGGCCTTGAGGTGATCGTTGGTCGTGGAGAGTTCGTCGGAGAGACGATCCGCGTTCACCGGCACGTGGAAGTGCACGCGGAGTTCCTCGAGGGAGCGCAGCTGGTCGATCGCCTCCATGGCAAAGGGGATGTCCTTGAATCGTACGATGGAGCCGTCCTTGGCCCGACCCATGGTCTGGTGCAGGTACGTGGGCTCGTGCATCTTCGCGAGGCGCGCGAGGGCGACCTCGGTGGGCTTTAACTTCAGCGCGGAGCTGAGGTGGAACTTGAGCACGGGCGCGCCGCCGGCGTTGAGCCGCGCGATGGCTTCGTGGGCTTCTTCGTACTGAAGCGCGAAGTGGCAGGTATCGTAAGCGATGCCGAGGTGCGCGTCGACGAGGCCCTGGGCGGGCTCTTCGGCGCGGAGCTGTTCGAAGAGGCACAGTGCTTCAGGCGTATTCTCGGCGTGGCCGATCGGCTCGGGCTCGAGCGCGAGGCGCAGATGGGTGCCAGTGCGATCACGCAGACGGGCGAGGTGTTCGGCGCACGCGAGCAGGTTACGGCGCATGACCTTAAGTTCGTCGGCATTACGACCGAAGCCCTTGAATGAACCTGGCAGCGTGCTGACGGTGCCGACCTTGTCCGGCGGACCGAACGCGGCGAGGAGATCAAAGAGGCGGTTGGTATATTCGAGGCGCGGGGTTTCGCACCAGTCCGGCGCGAAGACGTTATCCTTCACGGCCTGGCCGTGAAACGGACCGAATGGGAATCCGTTGATGCCGGCGACGACGCAGTTCTCTTTATCCAGCCAGGCGCGAAAGGCCGCGAGCGTGGCGGGCACGGCGAGTTCCTTCGCAGCGAGGTCGCCGAGGCGGAGGCCGAGGACGTACGTCTTGCCGGGGGAGACGCGGTCGCGCACGCGGAGCGCGTGGTCGCGCAGGCCGGCGAACGTCTCGACCCACCCTTCGCCGCGGTGGACGTTGGTGCAGTAGGCGAGGGAAAGTCCGGACGTGAGCTTCACGCGGGTCAGGCCTGGGCGGCGGGGTCCTTGAAGCGCGGCGACTGCGAGAGGAACTTCACCGGGTTGCCGTAGACGAGTCGGTCGATGGCGGCGGCGGAGTGGCCGCGGCGACGCATCTCCTGTGCGGCCTTGGGCACGGACAGCGGATCGCTGTGGCCCCAATCGCATGCGCTGTTGAGCCAGACGCGTTGGGCGGAGACGGATTCGATCATGTCGATGGCGCGCACGGGCGTGGCCTTCGATTCGGGGTAGAGCGTGATGCCGGCCCAGAAGCCCTGGTCGAGGACTTCGTGGATGGTGTGCTCTTCGACGTGGTCGATGATCACGCGCTCGGGCTTCACGACGCCGTTGGCCTTGAGGCAATCCATGATGAGGCGCGTGCCCTTGCGCTTGTCCTCGAGGTGCGGCGTGTGCACGAGGATCATCTGGTCGTATTGCACCGCGAGGGCGATGTGCTGCTCGAGCACCTTCATCTCATTGCGCGTGTTCTTATTGAGGCCGATCTCGCCGATGCCGAGCACCGTCGGGGCCTTGAGGAATTCCGGGACCAGCGCGAGGACGTCGGCGGCGAGCGCCATGTCTTCGGACTCCTTCGGGTTGATGCACAACCAGGAGTAATGCGGCAGGCCGTATTTGGCGGCGCGCTTGGGCTCATGCTGGGTGAGCTGGCAGAAGTAGTCGTAGAAGCCGTCGGCGGACTTGCGGTCGAAGCCGGCCCAGAAGGCGGGCTCGCAAATCGCGGCGCAACCGGCGAGGGCCATGGCCTGATAGTCGTCGGTGGTGCGGCTCACCATGTGGCCGTGCGGTTCGATGTAGCGCATGATCGTGGCTTACTTAAGGCCGGGCCAAACGCCCGAGGCGGCCTTGGTGTCGGCCTTTTCAATCGGGGCGACGGAAGGATCGCTCCAGAGGGTCAGCATGCGGGCGACGCGACCTTCGTCCTTTTCCAGGAGGAGCGGGAGGGCGGCGCGGAGGCCACGGACGCGGTGGTCTTCGCCGCCAGCGGCGCGGTCGAGGCGGTCGAGGAAGGCTGCTAGGTCGAGCAGCTTATACCGCGCGTCCATGAAATGCAGGTCGGCCACCTGCTCGCGGGTGCGAGCGGGGGCGCCAGGATGGGGTTGGGGGGTCGACATGGGGTAGGCACGCCTGCGCGTACTTTGATGAGACACCAAAGTGCGGCAGAGGTCCCCGCTGGTCAAGCCACCCCGCCCGAAGGCGACCGGCTTACTTCTTGGCCGGCTCTTCCTTGGGTTCCTTTTCGTACTCGGCCGCAGTCCACATGGTCTTACGGTCGGCGTACTTCTTCTTGATGGCGGTGACTTCGGCTTCCGTGACGGTGGCGCCAGTGTTACCGAAGGAATTATTCACGTAGGTCACGACGTCGGCGATGTCCTTGTCGGTGAGGCCGGCGACGGGAGGCATCATGCTGTTGTAGGTGACGCCCTTGACGGTGACGGGACCCATCATGCCGTTGACGATATTACGGACGGCGATCGAGGCGCTCTTGGCGATCCACTCGGAGCCGGCGAGGGGCGGGAAGACGGGCGGGAGGCCCATGCCGGTCGGCTGGTGGCAGGCGATGCAGGTGCGGGAGTAGACGGCTTGGCCGCGCTTCATGGTGTCGGCGTCAGGCGCGGCCACGGCGGCGGCGGCGAGGAAGCAGAGGGCGAAGGACTTGAGGGAGGTCATGGGTGTTCGGTGGAAGGTAGAGGTGCGGGTAATAGGGAAGACCTCAAAAGCAAAAAGCAGTTCCCTTCAGGGTAGGGGAGGTAATTAGCCTAGGGGTGACTGGGTATTAGCCCACCATGCTAAGGTTTAATGCGACAAATGGCCTACGCCCGATCCGGCGAGCCGATAGGCGTTGCACCCTATTAAAATGGGGTGGAAACCTGCCAAAAGCCCCCTAACGTGCTTGGTATGAAAACGCCAGACACCCGCTCGGACTGGATGCGCGACATGCGCCCGGAAAGCCTGCGGAGCGTCTTCGATCACCTCCCAGGGGTGATGTTCTTCGCCAAGGATCTGGCGGGGCGTTTCACGATGGCCAACCTGGCCTTTGCCCAACGCTGCGGCATGCCCGATGAGGCCAGCCTGCTTGGTAAGAGCGATGTCGACATCTTCCCGCCAGAGCTGGCCGCAGCCTTTAAGAAGAAGGACCTCCAGATCTGCCAGACGGGCCAGCCCCTTCCCCGCATCATCGAGCTGTTCCCGAACGCCGAAGGCGAACATGTCTGGTATGAGACCACTAAGGTCCCACTTTTCGATGAGGCCGGCCGAGCCTGCGGGGTCTGCGGCACGGTCCGCAGTTACGAAGGCACGAAAGCCCTCCTCGAGCCGTTCCTGCAGGTTGAAGCCGCTGCGGAGTTCATTAAGGACAACCTCACCACCTCCCTTAATATAGCTAAGTTGGCCAAGCTCACGGGGATGTCGGTCCGCCAGTTTGAACGTAAATTCCATAAAGCCTACCAGGTCAGCCCCCGCGGCTACCTGGTCCGCATGCGGGTGGCCGCCGCCACCGACCTCCTCCGGACGACGGACCTTCGACCCTCCGAAATCGCCCACCAGACGGGGTTCTACGACGCTAGTGATTTCTCCCGCCAGTTCCGCCGGGCGATGAAGGTCAGCCCGACCGAATTCCGTCACCACTTAAAGGCCTGACCAAGGGGCCCGCCCGGGAGGGGTCTTCCCCCTACTTGCCTGCTCGACAGAGGGAAGGTTATTGGTTTTATTCACACCCGTACCCCCTCCCTAAACATACTATGAGCACAGAAACTACGGTTCCTAATGCGAAGCGCCTCCTCTGGGCTGGCTTCATGGCTATCCTCGCGGCCGGCGCCGGCTTCGCCCTCCGCGGCGGCATTTTCGGCGCTTGGGCGTCCGAATACGGCTTCAACGCCTCCCAGCTCGGTGCCATCGGCGGCGCCGGTTTCTCGGGCTTCTGCTTCGGTATCATCATCGGCGGCGTGATCGTCGACAAGATCGGCTACGGCAAGCTCGTCGCCCTCGCCCTCGTCGGCCACATCGTCTCGGCCTTCGTCACCTTCGGCGCCTCCACCCCGCAGAACGCGTATGACTTCCTCTATTGGGGCATGTTCATCTTCGCCTTCGCGAACGGCACCCTCGAAGCCGTGGCCAACCCGCTCGTCGCTACGATCTTCCCCAAGCAGCGCACGCACTACCTCAACATCCTGCACGCCTCCTGGCCCCTCGGCATGGTCGTCGGCGCCGTTGCTTCCTACCTCCTCGGTTCCGTCATGGGCCTCGGCTGGAAGGCTCAGCTCTCGTTCTACCTCGTCCCGACCATCGCCTACGCGATCATGTTCATGGGCCAGTCCTTCCCGAAGTCGGAAGCCGCCGAGAAGGGCGCCTCCTTCTCCGAGATGTTCAAGGACGTCGGCATCCTAGGCTCGCTCGTCGCCTGCTACCTGCTCTCGATCTTCCTCGGTAACGTCCTCGGTCCGGTCTTCCACATCGACAACCTTGGCCTGTACCTCGCTGGCGTCCTCCTGATCGCCGTCGGCGTCATCACGCGCTTCTCCATCGGTTCCCTCCTCCTCTTCGTGCTCTTCATCACCCACGCCCTCGTCGGCGCGGTCGAACTCGGCACCGACGGCTGGATCGAAGCCATCACGGGCAACCTCTTCACCCCGGAACAGGGCAAGACCCTCTTCATCCTGACCTCGGCCATCATGTTCGGTCTGCGCTTCTGCGCCCACTTCATCGAGACCAAGCTCGGGCTCTCCCCGATCGGCATCTTGCTGGTCTCGGCGCTCCTCGCCTTCGGTGGTCTCCAGCTCGCCTCCGGCATGCAGAGCTTCGGTGTCGCCTGCATCGCCCTCGGCATCTACGCCCTCGGCAAGACGTTCTTCTGGCCCACGATGCTCGCCGTCGTCGGCGACCGCTTCCCGCGCTCGGGTGCCGTCGCGATGTCCATCATGGGTGGTATCGGCATGCTCTCCGCCGGCCTGATCGGCGGCCCCGGTCTCGGCTACGCCAAGGACCGCTTCACGAGCGAATCCCTCAACGCCACCGCCCCGGCGGTTTATGCCGCCAACAAGTCGGCCACGGAGTCCAAGTTCCTCTTCCTCGCCCAGGTGACCGCGGTCGACGGCAAGAAGCTCGAGGAAGCCAAGAAGGCCGGCGAAAAGGGCACGTCTGACCAGAAGGCCATCGTCAGCGCCAACCAGGCCGGTGACCGCGCCACGCTGAAGGCGGATTCTTATATCCCGTTCGCGATGGCCCTCATCTTCCTGGGGCTATTCTTCTACTTCAAGAGCATCGGCGGCTACCGCGCCCTGAAGATCGAAGAGCAGGTCTAAGCGACCCGCCCTTCCCCATCGAAGGCCGCCCACCCGGGCGGCCTTCTTGTTTGGTAGGTTTACGAACAGGGTCCGTCGGTTTCATCCTAGGAAATCGGCTTCCGTCTTCCGCCTGATTGGACTGAATGAAGCCACACCCCATGAGCACTCCGAAGATTCGCATCGCGCTGGCCGGCCTCGGCTTTGGCGCCGAATTCATCCCGATCTACCAGGCCCACCCGAACGCGGAGATCGTCGCAATCTGCCAACGCAATCCGGAGAAGCTGAAGGCGATCGGCGACCGCTATAAGATCGCGAAGCGTTACACGGACTTCGACGCGCTCCTCAAGGACCCGGAAGTCGACGCGATCCACATCAACACGCCGATCCCCGACCACGGTCGCCAATCCATCGCCGCCTTGAAGGCCGGCAAGCACGTGGCCTGCACGGTCCCGATGGCGACCTCGATCGAGGAATGCGAAGAGATCGTGAAGCTGGTGAAGGCGACGGGCCTGAGCTACATGATGATGGAGACGGTGGTCTACGCCCGCGAGTTCCTCTACGTGAAGGAGCTCTACGACAACGGCGAACTGGGCCGCCTACAGTTCCTCCAAGCCTCCCACCAACAGGACATGGAAGGCTGGCCCGGTTACTGGCCCGGCCTCCCGCCGATGTACTACGCCACGCACTGCGTCGGCCCGATGCTCGCCCTCACCCGCGCCGACGCGGAATACGTCTCGTGCTTTGGCTCCGGCCGCATCGCCGAGGACATGATCCCGATCTACAACTCGCCCTTCGCGGTCGAGACGGCCCACATCAAGTTCCATAAGTCCGACGTCTCGGCGCGCATCATCCGCTCGCTCTTCGACACGGCCCGCCAATATCGCGAATCGATCGATGTCTACGGCTCGAAGAAATCCTTCGAGTGGCCGCTCATCGAAGGCGAAGAGCCCGTCCTCCACACAGCGAAGAAGGCCGAGCCGGAGATCCCCCAGAAGGTCAAGGTGCCCGACTTCGCCCACCGCCTCCCGAAGGAGATCCAGCGCTTCACCACCAAGGGCGTCTACGGCGAAGGCGAAGACCACCTCTCCTTCACGCAGGGCGGCGGCCACGGCGGCTCCCACCCGCACCTCGCCAACGAGTTCATCCAGGCGCTGCTCGCCAAGCGCGAGCCGTTCCCGAACGCGCGCCAGTCCGCCAACTGGACCTGCACGGGCATCCTCGCCCACGAGTCCGCGATGGCCGGCGGCGAGATCCGCAAGCTGCCCGCGTTCACGTTGCCCGGCTGAGCTTCGCTCAACCGCGGGGATCCGCTGGCATGGTGAACTGCTGCGAAGCAGTAGGTAGGGGCAGCACCGCGTGCTGCCCTAGTTGTATCGTACTGTCGTTCCCATCCGCTAACCGCCAACCGCTATCACCTTTAATGGGTAGGGTCGGGACCGCGTCACGACATAGGTGCCTCTAGGTAGGGTCGAGCGGCCCGCTCGACCGAGGCTGACTGGGCCGGTCAGTACTACCACACGAACGTCGCGTCATCTGGTCCGCTGAGCCTCCGAGCCTCTGGGCCTCTCGTGTACGCCCCTTGCCCACTTGCCCCCATGTCAACTTGCCCCCTCGCGGCTCCGCCGCATCGTGACCCCGTGCCCCGTTTCCTCGCCACCCTCTTCCTCCTCCCCCTCTCGCTCCTCGCGGCGGAGCGCCCGACGGTCGGCGCGATCCGGTGGGACGCGTGGAGCGGCGGCGGCGTGACGAGTCAGGTCGAACAGACGCTGAGCCCGGAGAAGCATCGCTTCCGCCTACCGTGGTTCGCGCATCTCGACGCCTCCGGCCGCGCGCATCTCGACGCCTCCGCCGAAGGCGTCATGGAGCAGGAGATCGCTTACGCAAAGCAAGCGGGCCTAGATTACTGGGCCTTCCTTACCTACCCGGAAGGCGATGCGATGAGCTCGGCGCTCACTCGCTACCTGCGTAGCCCGAAGCGCGCCGACCTCTGCTTCTGCCTCATCCTACATCAGACTCTCTCCGTGCCGGCCGCCCGCTGGCCCGCAGAACGTGACCGTGTCATCAAACTTCTCCAAGAGCCAGGCTACCAGAAGGTCGGCGGCAGGCCGCTCGTCTTCGCCTTCGACCTGAAGACGGAGCATCCGACGGTGAAGCAGCGCTTCGACGAATTGCGCACGGCGGCGAAGTCCGTCGGTCTCGATCCTTATTTCGTCTACATGGGCTGGAGTCCGCAGCGTGATTACCAGCAGCACGCCACGGAAGGCTTCGCGGCGGTGTCGGCCTACGCCCACCCTGGGACCGAACCGGTCTTCTCGAAATATGTCGGCGCGTTCGAGCAACACGCCTGGGCCAACGCGCTCGCGACCAAGACGCCTTACGTGCCGCTGGTGACGACGGGCTGGGACAAACGCCCGCGCCAAGACCATCCGGTCTCGTGGGAAAAGAATCCTGGCTACGCCCAGCAGCAGACCTGGCCCGCGACGCCCACACCGACCGAGCTCGCCGCACACCTCGGCCGCGCCCTCGCCTTCGTGAAGGCCCATCCGTCCGTCTGTCCGGCCAACACGGTCATCGTCTACGCCTGGAACGAACACGACGAAGGCGGCTGGCTCTGCCCGACCTGGACTCCTTCCAGCTCGCCCGATACCTCTCGCCTCGAAGCGATTCGCGCCGTCCTGAGGTAGGGGCAGCACCGCGTGCTGCCCTAGTTATCTCTGCCTCAGGCAGGGTCGGGACCGCGTCACGACATAGATGTCTTATGGTAGGGACGTGATTGCCATCACGTCCGTTCGCGGACGGAGATACGGCGTCTTCGAGCCTAGCCAAGGCCCGGCTCCCCATACCGCCTTAGAACGGATGCGATGTCATCGCATCCCTACCCCCCGCCCGCCACCTACCACCCGTATCGACGGCTTTTGACGCCCTTCTTTAAGATGGAACAGCCCCCCTCCCTTATGGTCATATCAACCCTACCCCGACCCCTGCCCCGACCCCTACCCCTTTATCCACTTATGTCGCTCCGCCTCATCATCGCACTCCTCGTGTGCTTCGCCTCATCCCCGCTCCGCGCCGATACCTTCTGGATCTGGGGCGCGAAGAACAACGTCGCCAACCAGCAGGTCTGGTTCCGCTCCTCTTTCGATCTGAAGGAAGTCCCGGCCAAGGCCCAGCTGCAAGTCGCCGCCGACAATCACTGCGAGGTCTGGCTCAACGGTAAGCAGCTCGGCGGCTCTGATGACTGGGCCCAAGCCTTCGCCGCTGAAGTCGGCGGCGACCTCAAGGCAGGCGCGAACACGATCGCGGTGCTCGCCCGCAACGATGGCGGCATCGCCGCGATGGCCTTCCGCCTCTCCGTCGGCAAGAAGGTACTCGCCGAATCCGGAGACAACTGGAAGACGTCCCTTGCCAATCCGGGTAAGGGCTGGGAAGCCAACAGCTTCGATGACGCAAAGTGGACCGCCGCCGCCGTCGTGAAGAAGATGGGCGAACTACCCTGGGGTAATCCGTTCAGCGGTAACAAGCCTCTCGCCAAGGGCGGCAAGCGCGGCACGACCGCCTCGGTTGCTCCGGCCGACGAACTCATCCTCCAGCCCGGCTTCAAGGCCGAACTCCTCCACCTCGTCCCGAAGCCGGAACAAGGTACCTGGGTCTCGCTCGCCGTCTCGCCCGAAGGCGACCTCGTCGCCGGCGACCAAGGCGGCGTGCTCTGGCGCGTCTCGCTCAAGGATCCGAACAAGCCGGTCGTGACCAAGATCGACACGAAATTCTTCGGCTGCCACGGCCTGCTCTTCGCCCACGGCGCGCTCTATGCGTGCACGAGCGAAAAGGGTAAGGGCGACATCTGGCGCCTGCGCGACACGAAGGGCGACGGCTCCTACGACGAACAGACGCTGATTCGCGCCCTCAAGGGCTCGGGCGAACACGGCCCACACCAGCTAGTGCTCGACCGTGATGGCTCCATCCTCGTGGTCGGCGGTAATCACACGAAGCTCCCCGACGACGAGAAGGTCGGCGCGCCGACGAAGCGTTACGACGAAGACGACCTCCTGAAGAAATACGAAGACGCCAACGGACACGCCTCCGGCATCAAGGCCGTCGGTGGTTGGATCGCGCGCATGGATAAGGACGGCAAGGATTGGGTCCGCGTGTCGGCCAGCTTCCGCAACCCCTACGACTGCTCCGTCGCTCCGGACGGCGACATCTTCACCTACGACTCCGACATGGAGTGGGATATGGGCGCCCCGTGGTATCGCCCGACCCGCATCTACCTCTGCACCCCGGGCGGCGAGCTCGGCTGGCGCTCCGGTGCCGGCAATAACGCCTTCCCCACGCTCGATATGCAGCCTGCCCTCGTCGACATCGGCCCAGGCAGCCCGACTGGCACTACCATGGGCACCGGCGCCAAGTTCCCGGCCGCCTATCAGCGCGCTTTCTTCGCCTGCGATTGGACCTTCGCCACGCTCTACGCAATTCACCTCACGCCCGAAGGCGGCGGCTGGAAGGCCCGCAAAGAAGTCTTCGCCGCGGGTAAGCCGTTCTCCGTCACCGACGCGGTGATCCGCCCGCAAGACGGCCACATGTACGTGACCATCGGTGGTCGCGGCGGTCAGTCTGCGCTCTATCGCATCACCTACCAGGGCACGGAGTCCACTGCGCCGGCGGCCTGGTTCGACGCCACGCCGGAGCAGAAGTTGCGCCGTGAGCTCGAAGCCCTGCGCGACGTCGCCCCGTCCGCCGCGGCGCTCACCAAGGCTTGGCCGCTCATGGGCCACCCGGATCGCTGGGTGCGCTTCGCCGCCCGCATCGCCGTCGAGCACCAGCCCGTCGACGCCTGGCGCGCCCGCGTGAAGGCCGACGCCAATAGCGACCTCTCGCTCAACGCCGCCTTAGCCCTCGCCCGCAGTGGTGGCCCGCAGGACCTCGCCGCAATCGTCACCGCCGCCGACTCAGCCGCGAACACCAAAGATCTCCGTCAACGCCAGGATCGCGTGCGCGTGTTGCACGTCGCCTTCTCGCGCCATGGCAAGCCTGACGCCGCCACCATCGCCCGCCTCGGCAAGGAAAGCGCCAGCCGCATCCCTTCCGGCGACAACGTGCTCGACCGTCTACTCGCCCAGCTCGCCATCTACCTCGGCGAACCGAGCGCGCCGGCCCGCGTCCTGCAAGCCATGAAGTTCGCGCAGCCCAGCCCGGCCGTCGTCGCTGATCCGGAGATTCTCGCCCGCCATCCGGGTTACGCCAAGGCCGCCGCCTCCGCGATGGCCGTTACCCCCTCCTCCACGCGCATCGGCCTCGCCGTATACCTCAGCCGCGCCACCGTCGGCTGGACGCCGGAGCTGCGGAAGCAGTTCTTCGGCTTCCTCGACGAACTCGCCCTCGCGCAGGGTGGTAACTCGTTGAAGGGCTTCGTCCGCAACATCCGTAAGGAAACCCTGGCGGCCATGCCGGAAGCCGATCGCGCGGGCTTCGAGCCGATCGCGCCGGTCGTGAAGGCTGAACCCCTCCCGACCGCTTCCGGTCCCGGCCGTCTCTGGACGCACGCCGATGCCCTCAAGGTCTGGGAAACCGCCAAGGCTGAAAAGTCCTTCGATTTCGCCAACGGCCAGAAGATGTTCGCCGCCGCGCTCTGCTCGCAGTGCCACCGCATGGGTAATGACGGCGGCGCGCAGGGTCCGGACCTCTCCGGCCTCGGCGCCCGTTCCGCTCCGGCCGACGTGCTCATGAGCATCGTCCATCCGAACGCCGTGCTCTCCGACCAATATGCGAACTCCGTCATCGGCCGCGTCGACGGCGGCAAGACCATCGGCCGCATCCTCAACGAGGAAGGCGACAAGCTGCAACTCGCGGTCAATCCCTTCGATCCGTCGATGCAGCTCTCGGTCAACCGTTCCGACATCCTGACCATCGACCGTGACTCCAATAGCCCGATGCCCGCTGGCCTGCTCAACTCGCTCAACGCCGAAGAAGTCGCCGACCTCCTCGCTTACCTTATCTCAGGCGCCAACGCCAAGGACCCGATGTTCGCGAAGTGAGCGCGGCGATCAGGTAGGGGCAGCACCGCGTGCTGCCCTAGCAAGGGCGGCTTCGGCCGCCCTTTTTGTTTGGGCTCTCATCCCTTCGCGGAATGCTTCGGCCCCGTGTCACCGTTACTCGTGCCCACGTGCCCCCTAGAAATATTTCCTGGCGGAGGGGAAGGGATTCGAACCCCCGGAACCTTGCGGTTCATCTGATTTCGAATCAGACGCAATCGACCACTCTGCCACCCCTCCTTACCAGGACTATCGAGGAAGTCCGTGGAAGCCCTGCGGGCAAGAGGAAAGTGCCAGGCCCTCGATTAGAAGCCGCTTTCCGCCGTCCTTTCCAAAGGTAGGGACGTGATTGCCATCACGTCCGTTCGTCAGCGCGCGCCATACCTTCACCGTCCTTCGCTAAGACCCGACGACTTCCCTCCTCCGGCCTCGAACGGCGGCGATGGCAATCACCGCCCTACCCATATCCCCAGCTAATCATCCGGTTCCCGGTTTCCCTTTGAGCCCTGCGTCTTGTCTGGCCCTCCGAGCCTCTGGGCCTCTCATTCATGCCCCTTGCCCACATGTCACCGTGCCAGCATATCCCCTCGCGGCTACGCCGCGCCTGCTTCGCAGCAGTTCACCATGCCAGCAGTTCCCCCGCGGCCAGCGGCCGCCTCTATCTCCCCACCCGCAGTTCCCGCTCAACTCTTTCCAGAGCCTCTTCGAGCCGCTGCAGTGCGTTGCGTAACACGGCATCAACGACCTCACTGTTGGGGATGCGCCGATGCGCCGCGAGGATGGCTTCGATCGAACAGATCAGCAGGGGCGTCGGTGCTTCGACGAGGAAGAACTTCACTCCCGGCGTCTCGGCATTGAGGCGGACCGCTAAGCGGCGGGCCGGTTCCATGCCGTGCATACCACGGGCAAACGGTAGCTGCGCCTGCAACGCCATGATCTCGGGCGAATTGACCGAGTCGAAAGAAAGGATGAATTCGCGGTGGCCGTCGAGCGCCTTGAAGCGAAGCGCCACCTGATACGCGCTCGTCTGCGTGACCTCGCTCACGTCCTCCCACGCCACGTCGCGGATCGCACGTGTGTACAGCAGCTTCAGTTCTTCGGTCGGGAACAGCATACCCTCACCATGCCCACCTGCTAAGTGCCTGCAATCCCCAGGTAGGGGCAGCACCGCGTGCTGCCCTAGCTGCATCTGCCTTGGGTAGGGACGGCTCTCCGAGCCGTCCGTTCGCAGACGGAGATATAGATTCGTTATGGCGGGCTAAGAGCCGACGACTTCCCTCCTGCGGTCTCGAACGGCGGCGATAGCAATCACCGCCCTACCTCGACCCGTCACGTTGTCTCTGCTTCGCAGCCGTTCACCATGCCAGCAGATCCCCACGCGGTCTCTGCCGCGCCTGCTTCGCAGCCGTTCATCATGCCAGCATGTCCCCTCGAAGGCGCAGCCTTCGCCTTACTTCTGCGCCGCCCGTATCTGGAGATTAGCCTCGGCGAACGCCTCGCCCATGAGCGCGAAGGTCTTGGCGCAACCAAGATAATGATAGCCGGCATTAGACGCGCCCCGCTTCTGCATGGCGGCCTCCTCCGGCGAGATCAATTTAGCCTCGTAGTCCTTGAGGTACTCCCGCTGCTGCGCCTCGGTCATCTTGCCGTCGGCGTTGGCCGAGCGCTTACCCTTGGTGCGTAGCTCATAACCCATCTGGCGGACCTTCTCCTTCTTATCCTGGATAGCGCCCAGTTTCTCGTCCCAGAACGGCGCGGTCCGTACGGCGATGACATTGCCCTTAAATTCCGGCCATGCCGCCGGAGCCGCCATGGCTTCGCGAAACGCGAAATTATCTTCATTACCGGGATCCTTGCCGCCGACGCCCATGACACCGATGACGAACGGGAGCTTGGGCGCGCCGAGATCCTTCCGGACGTCGCGGATGAGTGCGCCGAGATAATCCGCATACGGCGCAAACCGTTGGCCGGCTTCGCCCTTGGGCCGACGGGGATATAAATTGCCGTCCACCATATCATTAAATCCCTGCAGCCAGATAAACCCGGCCAGTTCGTAACCCTCCTTGGAGTCATAGGCGGGGCAGACGCGGCCCGGATTGGCCAGCACATGCTTCGCATGCGCAATCATGAGCCGGTAGTAGTGGCCGGCATTAGCGAGCGAGTTTTTGTCGGTCTCAACGTCGCGGGCTGACCGCTGATACGGACCCGCGCCGGGCGAGCGGAAATCGTAGCTCAACGACTTACCGCCCCAAGCAGCCTTGATGAGCAGTACCGGACCGTTACCAGCACGCTCCATCGCCAAACCAAAAGTATACTCGGGCCCGATCTTGCCGCCGTCCTTCGTCGGATCTTGGCGGGAGCCGTAACCCGTCGTCAGCGGGCCGAAGCCTTCGCCGTTCTTGTCACCACTGCCGGTGAGATAAGAGATCCACACATTCTTCGCGGCCGCCGGTTTGCCGTCCGGACCGAGCATGCGCTTCAGCAAAGGCGCCGTCGCGGGGTCTTCGCCGATATAGTCGATCGTCTCGACCCTCGCGTGGCCTTCCATGTTCGACTGCCCCACGAGGATATAGACCTGCAGGGGCTTCGCTTCAGCCACGGCCACAGCCAGCGCAAACCATACGAGGAGGGGGTATCTCATGCCGACTTTATGCCTACCTCCACCCTGCCCTGCAACCCTCAGGATGAGATGACCGCGAAGCCTTCTGCGCGCAGCAAAGCGGCGACCTTGGCCTCACGCACCCGTGGGTCGCTCATCTGTCGTTTAGCTAAGCGGGCGATTTGCTTGCGCACTTCCGGCGACACGCCCCGCCCAAAATCGGCTTCACCTTCGTCCAGCCGCACCGGGCGCTGTTTATATTTCCGAATCCACCCCCGGCCGGCCTTAATGCCGCTGAGGTGCTGCTGATAGCGCGCCTCGAATGGTCGCGAGGTCTGTCCGACGTAATAGACCTTCAACTTGGTGACCGCCTGCGGATTCTTCTCCTGCACCGATTTGCGGTCACCCGGCTTAAAGCCATCGAGCCCGACCAAAAGCACCGCATAGACGATGCTCCCCGGCGGCTCATGTGAACGATCTTCGGTCGGCTCCATGTCCCTACCCTGCCCATTACCCCCTCTTCCCGCAACCTCACTGTCCTAACTGCCTCGGGTAGGGACGGCTCTCCGAGCCGTCCGTTCGCAGACGGACATGCGCACCTCACTCAGTTCAACGGCGGGCTCGGAGAGCCCAGCCCTACCCAATACACCCCGGCTAATCATCCGGTTTCCGGTCTCCCTTTTCAGGATGCTTGGTCTCTGCTTCGCAGCCGTTCACCATGCCAGCAGATCCCCACGCGGTCTCTGCCGCGCCTGCTTCGCAGCATGCCAGCGTGCCAGCATACCCCCTCGCGACTCCGTCGCGCAGGTAGGGACGGCTCTCCGAGCCGTCCGTTCGCAGACGGACATGCGAAGCCTTCGCGCCCAGCTAAGACCCGACGACTTTCCACCTACGGTCTCGAACGGCGGCGATAGCAATCGCCGCCCTACCCAATCCTCCGGTCTCCCTTTGAGCCCTGCGGTTTGTCCGGTCCACGCACCCTCCGGCCCTCGTGTCCTCGATGAGTGTCTCCCTGGCCCACTGATCAACCGATCAACAGGTCAACTTGTATGTCCTACCCCCACCCCTATCCCTACCCCCACCCCTTTAAGCACCTTTGCACTTTTGCACGTTTGCACATCATCTCCCCCATGTCCCCCATGACCGATCGCCGTTCCTTCCTGCGCACCCTCGCTGGCGCGACGGGCGCCGCCGCTCTCTCCGTCGGCTGCGCGTCCCGGCCGACAGCGAGTCGCATCGTCGATACGCACACGCACTTCTACGACCCAACCCGCAGCCAAGGCGTGCCCTGGCCGTCCAAGGGCAGCTTCCTCGATCGCCCAGTGCTCCCGCCCGATTGGCAACGCGTCGCCGCCCCGCACGGGATTCGTGAGACGGTGGTGGTCGAAGCGAGCCCGTGGCCGGAGGACAACGACTGGATCCTACGCCTCGCCGACAAGCATCCATGCATCGTGGGCTTCATCGGTAACCTCCGTCCCGCGGAAGCGACTTTCCCCGACCATCTCCGCCGGCTCGGCGCCCATCCGCTCTTCCGCGGCATCCGTATTCCCGCGAGCAAGCTGAGCGCCAATCTCGCCGACCCGATCTTCTCGCGCCATCTCGGGCTGCTGGCTGACCGCGGCCTAGCGGTCGATATCAATGGACTAAGCGATTTCCCGGGAGCCGTGCGTCTCGCCCGCGACTTCCCGAGCCTGCGCATCGTCGTCGACCACGTCGGCAACGTCCGCGATCCGCAAGCGCCGGACCTAGCCTGGCGCGAAGGCATGCATCGCCTCGGCGCCGAACCCAACGTATTCTGCAAACTCTCCGGACTCGTCGAACCCGTGAAGACGCCGCACGGCGAAGCGCCGACGAATGTAGCTTATTATCGGCCCACGCTCGATCACGTCACGGCTTCATTTGGACCAACGCGCGTGTTCTATGGCAGCAACTGGCCCGTCTCGGATAAAGGCGCGCGCTATGCCGACGTCTTCGGGCTCGTAGCGGATTATTACACCGACCGCACCACGGAAGACCGCGAACGGTTCTTCTGGCGCAATTCTCTCGACGCGTATCGCTGGGTCACCCGCAGCGCCTGAGCGCCTCAAAACCTCCAGCGCGAGGAGAGGCCGACAATCAGTCCGGGCGCGAGGTCATAGGTCGACTCGACGCCACCGACTTCGCGACGCGCTTCGGCACGGAAGGCCCAACCCAGGGTGATCTCATCGATTCGTCCGTCGGCGTTACGACGCAGGCCGAAGAGCGCGGCAATCCGCTCGCTCTCATAATCCTGACGCTGGCCGGCGAGATTCGCGAGGCGGGCTTCTTCCTGCTGGAAAGCGAGAGTCAGCGAGGCGCGCCAAGCTTCGTCGAGCTTACGCTCGAGGACGAGGGACTTGCGGCCAGTGCCGAGCGACCAATCCGGCGCGAACTGCCAGCGGAAAGTCGGGACGACCAAGACCATCGGCGAACGGACCGCACGTGTTTCGGCAAGGAAGAGGTAACCCAAAGTGAAGGTCTCGGACTGACGCCAATCCGCACCATAGAGAGCCTGAACGGTGACCGCATCAGCGAGAGACACGCCTTCCGCGGCGTCACCATTGACCTGCAGGACAGCATAACGGGAACGGCCGGCTTCGGTGGAGGCGTAACCGCTCAGGTTGAGCGAAGCGCCGCGAACGAGATCGAAGTCGACGGGGGCGGCCGTCCATTCGTGGCGGGTCTGCGCATACCGGAAGCCCCAGTCGTATTGCCAAGAGCTAGTCTTCAGCAGCGGGAAATTACCCGTGACCTCGAAGCCCGTAGCGCGATCCTCAGCCTTACCGTCGCCGGAAGCCGAAGCGGAAGTGAATCGAAAACCCACGCCTTCAAAGCCCGCCCGCGGGCGCGGGGCTTCGGCGAAAAGAGCGGCGCCGATGAGTAAGGGCAGAAGACGGGAGATCATGCCCCGTATCATCCTGATTCCCGGGGTAAGTCAAATGAGGTCGGCGGACGGAATAATCCGTCACAAAGGGAGACCGGAAACCGTGATAAATGCTGCGGACAACTCCCCTATCCCTCCTCCGGTTTCCCTTTGAGCGACGCCTCTGTCTCCTTGGCCAACTGGCCCACTGGTCAACCGGTCAACTAACTCTGCCTCTGCTTCGCCCCTTGCCCCCGTGTCACCGTGTCCACTTGCCCCCTCACGCGCTTGGCGCGTGTTCCACCTTTGCACTTTTGCACCTTTGCACATAAATTAAGCCCGTGCCCCGCCTGCTCGCCCTCCTCCTGACCCTCGGCGTCGTCGCCGCGGCGGAGCCACGCCCGCTGATCATCGCACACCGCGGCGCCAGCGGCTATCTGCCTGAGCACACGCTCGCGGCCAAGGCCCTCGCCTACGGACAGGGAGCGGACTATCTCGAGCAAGACGTGGTCCTGAGCCAAGACGGCGTTCCGGTGATCTTCCACGATCCGCACATCGATACGACGACGGACGTCGCTAAGAAATTCCCGGGGCGGCAGCGAGCGGACGGACGATTCTACGCGCTCGATTTCACTGTCGTCGAACTGAAGCAGCTCAACGCGAGCGAGCGCTTCAATCCGAAGACTGGCAAGGCGGTCTTCCCTCGGCGCTTCCCCGTCGGAGTCGGCTCTTTCCAGGTCGTGACGCTCGAGGAAGAGATTTGTTTCATCCAGGAACTCAACCGCTCCACCGGGCGGAGTGTTGGCATCTACCCCGAACTCAAAGCCCCGGCCTGGCATCGCCAAGAAGGGCGTGACCTCGCCGCCGCGGTCCTACCGATCCTCCGCAAGTATGGTTACGACACCAAGGAGTCGGCCTGTTATGTGCAGTGCTTCGAGTACGCCGAAATCAAACGCCTACGGGGCGAGCTAGCCTGGCAAGGTAAGCTCGTCATGCTCCTCGGTGGCAAAGGCAAGGGGCCTGGCGATACCGACTTCGACTTTCTTCAGACTGACGCCGGCCTCACTGAGCTCGCCAAACTCGTCGATGGTATCGGCCCGCCCATCAGCAGCTTTGTCACCGGCAAGACGCCCGCCGAGCGTAAGGTCACCGATCTCGCGGCCCGCGCGAGAAAAGTCGGGCTCAAGTCGCACCCCTACACCCTGCGTGCCGACGAACTCCCCAAGTGCGTCACCTCCGTCGACGAACTCGTCAAAGCGCTCTTCGAAGAAGCCAAAGTCGACGGCCTCTTCACCGACTTCCCCGACCTCATCAAAAGGTAGGGACAGCACCACGTGCTGTCCTAGCTACCTCTGGTAGGGACGGCTCTCCGAGCCGTCCGTTCGCGGATAGAGATCCGCAGCTCACTCGGCCCAACGGCGGGCTCGGAGAGCCCCGCCCTACCTTATACCTACTTCACCCAGAGGCGGACGACTTGGCGGGGCTGCAACTGGGTCGGCTCGGCAGCGAGTTCGAGCGATACCTTGCAGAGATTGCCCTGGAACTTCGCGGCCTTGATTGTCGCGAAGGACTCCGCACCGGCAACTTGGCGATCGGCTCCCGCGCCGGCGAGCCGCACGGTTACGCCAGCCTTAAGAGTACGACCGACTTCGCCGGCTTCTTGGAAAAGGGTCAGTTCGATCTGCTTGGTGGACACCACGTCGACATAGCCCGGCGCGCCTTCCGTGGTCATGCGGCGGGCGTGCACGGCACGCTGCTCGGCTTGGAACTTCGCGAGGCTGGCCTCATCGAGGAATACTTCCCAGCACATGCGCATCTTGCCCTTACCGACGCCATGGGTCTTCGTCCGCAGCTTATCGCCGACCTTGATATCGCTGAACTTCGCCGGCTGGCCGTCTTTCCAATAACGGGTGGCGGTCTCCGTCTCGAGCACGATGCCTTTCTCGCGCACGAAGCTCCGATCAGCATTGGCCTGGTTGCAGGTGATTTTGCCCGAGGCGGCGTCAATGGCGTCGACGTAAAAGAACTCCTTGTGGCCGTTCATCATGTTCATCTCGTCCTGAATATAGGTCAGCCAGGTCCAAGTGCCTTGTGCATCCTCATGGACACGGAAGATCGCCCGCTCGCCAACGCGGAAGTCCTGCAGGTCGCCGAAGGCCGCGTGGTGGAGTAGCTCCGCGTAAGGCAAGACCTTGAACGTCATCAGCTCATCGGACCCCTCCTTACGGAAGACTCCCGTGCGATGCTTTAGGTCGAGGCTCACCAGCTCGCCCCAGATCCGGCGCATCGCCTCTGTCGGTACAATCACCTCGCCCGGGTTGATCTTCCGGACCGGCTTCGCCGGCTCAGCGGCGCCGAGACACAACGGAAAGAGCAGCAGCAATAATAGTTTCTTCATGGGGATGGGAGTATCAAAACACCCCTCCGTGCTAGTGGCAATGAGGGAGGGACGAACATCGTCATAGGCTATTCCCTAATAGAGGACTGAATCGATGACTGCGTAGAGGCCTGCATTGAGGACTGGATGGATAAAAACTAGACTAGGGTCCGAGATAGGGACTACCCCATAGCCGGACTCACGACTTCACCTCAGGCCTCCGCTGTCGGCTTGCCGATGCCGGACCCATCGCCGCACCCTCGACGCCACGCATGTGGCAATACCTGATCACCCCGCAGTTCGAACGCTCCAAGAAGCGCTACGACAAGAAGCGGCCGGGGGAACTCGCGGCCGTGTTTCGCAATCTCGACCGACTACGCGAACAGCTCAACGGACTCCCCCACTGTCGCGCGGCCCAAGCCGGCTTCCTCCATCACGAGCCAGCAGGCCTCTGGGCCATCGATCAGAAAGGCCCAAGCCGTACGAAGCTCCAGGAGACCCGGCTGTACGTCTTCCCGGTGGAAGGAAATCAGACCTTGCACATTATAACTGTAGGGAATAAAAATTCTCAGGCCGCTGATCTTCGGTGCGCCCACGAATACGTCCGTTCCCTCGAACCTCCCCTCCAGCCATGACCACTCCACGCCGCCGCCTCCCCGCCAAGTCTGCCCCGCGGACCTATGCTTCCGTCGAAGACCTCATGAAGGGCGAAGGCTTGGGCGATAAGGTGCAGCAAGCGTATGCCCAGCTCGTGCAAGATACGTGCGTCACCGACGGCCTGACGCGCCTGCGCCGGCGATCAAAGCTCACGCAGGCCGACATCGCTAAGCGCCTGGGCGTCACCCAAGCCGCCGTCTCCAAGATTGAGTCCGGCCGGGACGAGACCCTCACGCTCGCCATCATCAGCGCTTACGCCACGGGCAGCCGCCAGCGCATCAACCTCAGCTTCGGTAAGCCCCTGACGCACGTCGAGGCCGTGAAGCAACACGCCTTCGGGCTTCGCCACCACTTGGAAGCCTTAGCGTCACTGGCACATAAGGACGAAGCCATCGCCAAGGACATCACTGGCTTCTTCCACGAAGCCTCGCTGAACATCGACCAGATCGTCGCCCATTGCCGCGAACGCCTACCCAAGAATCCCAAGGTCGAAGTCCGCATGCAGACCCACCTCGAGCCAGGCGAACCTGTGTCGAGGTAGGGCCGGGACCGCGTCACGACAGTGCTGCATCGAGGTAGGGGCAGCACCACGTGCTGCCCTAGTCGCATCCGGTCACGACACCGTCGCGCCCCTACCCCGTCGCACGCTGCGTAATGAGTGCGCGGCCGGCCATGTCATTCCTTGCGCGGGCGGGTGACGTAGAGGCCCAGGACCCCGAGGCCGATGGCCATCAGACCAGCGCCCGAGAGGTCTTCGCCGTTCTTGTTCAGCCCCAGCACGAAAACGATTCCCGTGATGATCCATCCGTAACAAAGAAAGCGGGCACACCCGGCAGGAATCGGAATCATGGCGAAGGGAAGCTGTGGTTACTTAGTGATTCTTGATTCGAAGAACTTCCGGGTTTCTTCGTCCATGAAGTACACATAGCAGCCTTTCATGCCCCGGGTAAGGAGGACACGATAGGTGTTTTTGACGAGATCTACGAACTTGTCCTTGGAGCGCTTGACCATGGAGTCGCAGGACTCCTCCTTAACGCCGACCCAGCCTTGGTCGGAGCGGTAAACGAGGTCCTTTCCAATGATAACGCCGATATAATCGAACTCGAAACCTTGGGCGGTATAAACACATCCAACCTGGCCGATTCCGTTAGGATCATGTGCCCACAGAGACGCCGTCGGGATGCCCTTGGCTAACTTTCCAGCGTCAGGTTTGGCGTCCCAAGGGCGCTTCCAGTCTCCTATGACTACATCGTCTAATAAGTTGCCTGATGAGTCCGGGTCAGACCACTTCCAGCAAAAGCCGGCCGACATACGCGCCGTAGCCTTCTCGTCGACCTTCGCGTGGATTGCTTTCTCAAGCTCCTCGGGGCTGCTGAAAATCTTAAATTCGTAGGGATTCGAAGCCTCCCAGAAAGGGTTAGCCGTGACTTCTACACCTAATGTGTGATTCACCCAATTTATGAATGCATCGGAGCCATTACAACGAAACTGCGCCGTAAGATCACACTCAAAAAGTCGAATCCCCTGAGCCTGCGCAAATTCAGCAATTAATTTGGAAGAGCCAATTTCATCTGGCCTTACAATTTGGCGATCATCGATAAAGAAAACCGCCACCTTGGAGGCCTCGAATAGTTCCTCAAGCTGGCTCCTCTTCGAACGTTTATCCTTTTTTGTGAACCTATTATTACTGGTCTTGCGAATCCGATGGGCTTCGTCGCAAACCATTACGTCAATAGAGCCTGCTTCGGCCGCCATATAGCTATTGAAATACTTCACCTGTTGAGCGCCGCGCGTGCCTAAGATTTTTCGAATCGTTTCAGTAAACGCTTTGGAGCCTGTTACATAATGAGTATTATGTCCGAGCCTCGAGAGCTCACCCATGACGTTCAGGGCGATGACGGACTTCCCGGTGCCAGGGCCTCCACGGATAATGACTGCGGCCTTCTCGCCCGTCTTGGCTGAACGCTTCACTTCGGCTACGATTCGGTTGTAGGCGATGATTTGTTCGTCCAGCAGAACGTAGCGCGAATCCTCTTTCACAATTCGGTGGATTTCATCAAGCAGCTTCTTGCTAGGCTTAGCTTTACTCTGGACGACTTCGTCGATGACCGAACCGTCGTCGCCCACGGGAATCAAGCCGTTCAGGTACTCGACCAACTTATCGACATCATCTTTACTGAATACGGGGTTCTTAGCGACGACTGCCTTGAACTTCTCCTCGAATAGAGGGTCCTCCTTCTCGAGCGAGTAATTGTGCAAATACGAGCAAGCGCTGAGGCGGATTGACGTTTCACCCTCATGAAGTGCGACGAGTTGGTCGGAAAGGTATTGCCGGTAGTTGCCCACCTGAACCGAGGGATGAAGGACGTCTCGCTCACGCTGACCGACAAAAGTTACGACCTTATCTCCGTCGCCTGGCTCTGTCTTCTCCCACTGTTTCAGTTCTACAATTACTGCTTCCTTCTTCTTATCTACGGATAGGCCCGTAATCATGAAGTCCAGTCGCTTAGAGGAGCCTGGAAGCTGATATTCAATGCCTACTCCGTGATTTTTAAGCCCAGACTCGCTTACCACCAATGCCATGGCGCGAAGAGAGTTCTGCCAGGAACGGCGCTCGGGTTCAGAGGGCCCGTATCCCATCTGCCGCTTAAACGAGGAGACGAGCCTGTCGACGATGGCATTCTTCGTCGTCTCGCTCACGAACTCCTTGGATGTTCCTTGATAAAGCAGCATCCAGAAATACTCTTATTGGTAATATAAACCGCAAACTATTTAAGAAATCTATGTCCGACATAACCGCTCTTCAAAATGAAGCCCTTGCCTTCCGTGATGCCAGAGACTGGGCACAGTTTCATAACGCCAAGGACCTGGCAGCTGGACTATCAATCGAGGCGAGTGAGCTGCTCGAATGCTTCCTCTGGAAGGACGCCAAGTCTGCCGATCCAGCCAAGATCCGCGAAGAACTCGCCGATGTTCTCGTCTACGCCCTCCTTCTTGCACACGAGGCTAAGATCGATATCCCTTCCGCAGTCCGTGATAAGCTCGCCAAGAACGCGATCAAATACCCGGTCGAGAAGGCTAAGGGCCGCGCTGACAAGTATGATCAGCTCTGAGGATATTGTGTCCTAATCCTTCCAGCCTGTGTTTCGCCATTCGATGGCGCTGCGGGACGGGAGAAGATCGGTGCGGGTCGGAAGGTTGGGGACTCGGGCGCCGTGGTGCTCGTAGTAGTGGCGGCCGTTGGAGAACTCTTCCTTGAGGCGCTTACTGACGAGGAGACGATAATCGGTATCGATGGTCAGGTAGCCGGCATCGAAGAGCGTATGAAAGTCGGAGCGGAGAAGCAGGCCGTTGCCGACCTCGTGACCTCCCCCGTCCGCATATGGCCTGATGTGCGCGGCTTCCAAGACTGGCAGGGTTTTCTCCTCGGTAACTGCACAGCGACGTCCGTAAGCATCGAGAACGGCCACCCGGAAGCCTGCCTGGCCTAGCCGAGGTTTGGCTATGTAAGGCGTACCATAGCGATCTTGATCCTGCTCGACGCCAACCGGAGATGACTTTGCCCTTAACCTCTCCTGTATCTGGCTCCAGACGCGAAGACCAGGGCCCGCTGAAGGGGCATACCTCTTGCCTTTGACAATAGCCGAAGACCAATCCTCGGGCTGATCAATCCACTGATCCTCCGGAAGCCAGAAACACTCGGTCAGCAAAGTGCACCCGATGGTCTCGTTTAGAGAAGTGGGCTTATGCATTTTTGCCCTGAACAGGGTGATGCTATCGCGCAGGTCGTTAAGGGTTTCGGTTCCATTTCCTTTGCCGTAAGCCTTCCACGCAAGCTCGAGTGGCAAGGTAGTGCTCCTCATGAACCACCCTCCACCTACGATTTTATTGATGGGGGACTTGAGTTTGAACAGGAATAGGCCGCCCTCGGGAATAGCCTTGAAGTTAACCTCTCCGCCGGGAGCCCAGAAATTCACTTCGGCAGATCTATTGGCAGAATGAAACTCGAACCAAGACCGGTCCGTCACGCCAACCCAGTACTCGAGCTTTGATAGCTTGGCCGAAGATAGACCCTCGAACTTCTCAGTGATCAGGAAACCTAGCTCTCGCAGCCTTCGGAAGCATGACGTGCCTTCGCCACCTCCGAAGTCGTCTCCAGTGACGACCTTTCCTGTCGCGTGCTTCAGCGCCAAGGCGATGAGCTGCTTAGGCGGATACGGGCGGCCCTGATGGATGACGTCATACGTCGTCGAATCCCTGAACCCCGCAGGTGATACTCCTGAATCAAGGTCTGCTAAAGCCTTCTCGACGTGTTCACGTTCTATTTGGGAGAAATCCATCAGCAGTTAATATACTTACAGGGATTCTGGCTCCCCTTGCCGAGGTAATCCCTGACGGAGGTGTCGATGTAGCGTTTACGGACGTCATCCGGCGCGAGTTTACCGATAAATTCAACACGGCATTTGATATCCTCAGAAGATAAAGGTGGACGGGTCTCGTAACCCTCAATCCCCGCCGGGCGCCAAACTTCGGGTTGGTAGACCTCCCGGACAATACCTTCGAAGACCGCAAATACCAAACCCACCCCAGCCAAGCGCTCAAAAGAGTGATTCGCCCAAACACCTCTCGACGCTTCGTAAAGTTCACGCGCCGTCATGCCGTTATGGTATAGTTGGTTGATCGTAATCAACATCACCGGGTCAGTGATATTTGCATTGGTAGGAGCGTAAAAGATTTCCAGGTCTTTGAGGCATTTACGGCCATAGAGAAGACTGTTATGGCCAACCACCTTGTTGGTCAGCTCTTTGAGGCCAATAAGGTCGATGGCCGCTGCCTCGACCAGATAAGCCTCATCGGAAGTAGCCATACCATGGGCGAGGATCTCGATGAGCGGCTCCAAGCCGGCGGCGAAGATATCTCGAATGCGCTGCACCTTCGGGTGGTCATCGTCCTCGTAAAGGTGGTCCAAGCATCGCTCGCCCTTGCCCTTGCCGATGTAGAACACCTTCCCATCCCGCGGGTCCACATACAGGTATACGTAATACCCCAGCTTCTCGGCCATGCCGGGCTTCAGGGATCGGAGATGGGGAGGTATTGCCATCAGGGGTGTTATGGGAAACCTACTAGGAGAAGCCCCCTAGTGAAAGTCCTTTTCCTGAATACCCGGAAGAAGCGCATCGATTGCCGCACATTGTTTCGGATCGGACGGAGACCTGATGTCATTGTCTTGGCCGAACTTCTCCAAGGCAGCCAAAGGCATTATGAGGCGGGCTTGGTATCTGCCGGCTTTAAGCACTGCTCACGGGCCACCCTTCATAGCCGCAAGCGGCACGTGCGACTTTACAGCAGGCTACCATTGGAATCGAACGACCGGTTCATCAAGAACGGCAACAAGCTTAAGAACAACTGGCTCTGGTGTCAGATTGGCGATGTCCTGGTCTCAGGAATCCATATGCCCACCAAAGGCATGAAGAAACGCCCTTTCGAGCATCTCCAGAAGTGGATGAAAAAACAGGCCCAGTCCAGAACCCTGCTCATCGGGGATTTCAACACCGATACCACCGACGAAAAATGGGGGCCTCATCTTAAATCATGGATCAAGTATGGCTGGCGTAATCTCTGGGACCAGACCCGCGGCGGCGACAAGGCCTGCACCTTTCGAGGAACGCGCAAGTCAGACCGGCGCCGGCGCATCGACCACGCCTTCGTCGGCAAAGGAATCAAGAAAGCCAGGCTGACGCACATCCCCTCCTTCAGAACTCGTGGACTATCCGACCACTCGGGGCTACTTGCCATTCTGTAAGCCAAAGAATAAGGGCCACCACGTGGCCCTCGGGTTGATTACTCTTAGGTGAGCTTACTTGCGAGGGCCGTTACCGCGACCGCCGCCGGACGAAATGCCTTAGAGCTAGTTAACTTTACGCGATTTTATACCGCTGTGCCTGCGCTGATATTGCGGGAGAAGCTTAGCGATAAGTTCGATGGCTTCAACGGAAGTGGAGGCTGCGTAAACACGGTCGTCAGG
>Ga0209500_10000338_pt1 | contig 41200 bp, 32 predicted proteins | sample S_140212_EF_Meta_FD_187323 | JGI IMG/M metagenome (GOLD analysis project Ga0209500, IMG submission 187323) | Freshwater microbial communities from Lake Simoncouche, Canada to study carbon cycling - S_140212_EF_MetaG (SPAdes) (version 2) | ecosystem: Environmental > Aquatic > Freshwater > Lake ... | reverse complement strand
AGGTTCCGTCTGCTGGAGCATAAACATCTATGCTGTTTCCTCTATCGCTGTAACCGACTTTGGCTTCTTTTGAAGTTTTATAATCGTCGTCTAATGCACCTATATTGATCACAGGATAAATCACTGTGCCATTGGCATCGGTGTATTTTCCGCCTTGTTGAGGGAATCCTCGGCGATTTGTTGTTCCGAATACTGAAATCCCAAACTCAGTAAACGTGGAATTGGCTAGACTTCCGCCATTAGTGGTAGTAATAAAATTATTATAGTCCGGGTGACTGCTGTTTACCTGTTTTTGATTGCTGTTACCGGATGCCGCAACAAAAATTACTCCGGCAGCAATTAATTCCTCTTGCGCTGTGGTCAGTGAATTTGTTTTCATTTCACTTTTCCAGCGACCGCTGTCGCCTTGTGTGCCCATATGGCTTAGCCAATTTATTCCTACTTCGGTGGTGTACGCAGTATTGCTTGTTGATCTATGAGTGTAATAATAAGTTGCTCCGCCGGGATCTTTATCAGCTCGATATCCCCAGCTATTGCTGGTTATTGTGGGATTTCTAGAACCAAAAAGAGTGTTCACTGGCTTCACAGTATGAAATATTTTCATTATATCAAAGCCCTGCTCTATGCCCGCGCCGTAACCCCCGTATAGATCTAATACCCATTTATTGGCATTATAAGCCCACCCTTGTGTCCTACCAAAAGTTAGCGCAGCACAACAGGTGCCGTGATCGCCTTCACTAGATAATGCAGCGTTAGTGCCATTGCAGTTTGCTCTAGTATAAGTAACAGCAACACTCACTGTGCCTGCATTAGCAAACTGTGCGCTGCGTAAAGTGTTGTCTGACCACCATGATCTTGCCACTGACTCCACAGGTACAGTGGTACCGTCCCATCGGGTGATTAATCTTGTTGCAGAATCAGCATTGAACCAATCTGGATCTATGTAATACGGTGAATCTAGTACCAGGTCTAACAGATCACAGGTGCCGTTGCCTGGAAGTAAATTGCCACCCGTGTATCCGTTGGGTTTTGGCACAGCTGCAAACGGACTAGAATCAGACAGAGAATTGCTTTGGAATTCTGGATGGCCGATCCAGGTGCCGTCATCTGCAACTATGACATCTACGTGCTTGCCTGTCCCGTATTGTGGGATATTGGTATTGACTACTGCATTGTCTGCCAGCGCAGCATCTACCCAAGGATCTAATTTCTGTGTGCATCTATAGAGCTGATATCCGGTTCTGTTGACGTCTGAGGTATCGGGCGTTGCTGCCAGTGTATTTGAAGCAGAAAATTCTCTGTAATTTTTCACGGCAGATGTGTATCTGTTTACTAAATCCGGTCTTACTGAATGCAGTTCGTCGGGCGGTGGTTTGAATTCAGCGTAGCGTTTATAATCTATGTTGATAAATTTTATTCTTGCATCAGTTTTTAACAGCTCTGCTTCTGCATCGGTGAGTAGATATGTGCCGCGAATGGGGCTATGTAATTGATCATCCACACATTCTATTTCTCTAAAAGGAACAGATTGACTGACATGTCCTGCCGAAGTTAGTTCAGCATGTAATTCATCCCACTCTGCTTCGGTGTTTGTGCCTAATTGATAATATTTTTCCATAGTCTATAAGTTTACAATGTAGATATATGCCTTGCCTGAATCGGAACCGCCTGCATCGTCTTCACTAGACGCTCCGACTATGGCATAATTACCTGAAATAGCCATTTTTACGCCAAACGCATCATTAGCACTTGTGCCATAAGGATTGGGGTTATTTAATGTATATAATAATGCGCCAGTAGTCACGTTGAAGATATAGGCCTTACCTGAATTGAGACCACTAGCATCGTCTTCACTAGACGCTCCGACTATGGCATAATTACCTGAAATAGCCACTCCTACGCCAAACGTATCATTATCACTGGTACCATATGCTGTGGGGTTATTTAATGTGTGTACTAGAGCACCAGTTGTGACGTTGAAGATGTAGGCCTTGCCTGAGCTGTTGCTGACGGCGTCATCTTCGGCCTGTGCTCCAACTATAGCATAATTGCCTGATATGGCCACTGAACTACCAAAGTTATCGAAAGCACTGGTACCATATGCTGTGGGGTTATTTAATGTGTGTACTAGAGCACCAGTTGTGACGTTGAAGATGTAGGCCTTGCCTGAGCTGTTGCCGCCGGCGTCATCTTCAGAAACAGCACCAACTATAGCATAATTGCCTGATATGGCCACTGAACTACCAAAGCTATCACCGGCACTTGTGCCATAGGCATTGGGATTATCTAATGTATGAACTAGGACGCCAGTGGTCACATTGAAGACATAGGCCTTACCTGAATCGAGACCACCTGCATCGTCTTCACGGTCATTAAAATAGCCGCCGCCAACTATCGTATAATCTCCCGATATTGCTACCTCATAAGCAAAGTAATCATTGGCACTTGTGCCATAGGCATTGGGATTATTTAATGTATATAATAATGCGCCAGTAGTCACGTTGAAGATATAGGCCTTACCTGAGTTATCACCGCCTGCATCATCTTCTCGCGGAGCACCAACTATGGCATAATTGCCTGATATAGCCACTGAGACCCCAAAGTAATCACTGGCACGTGTGCTATAAGCATTGGGATTATTTAATGTATATAATAATGCGCCAGTAGTCACGTTGAAGATATAGGCCTTGCCTGAAAAAATGTTTTGAGCATCACCTTCACTACCCGCTCCGACTATGGCATAATTACCACTTATTGCCACCGACGTACCAAATAGATCCCCGGCGCTGGTGCCATAGGCATTGGGATTATTTAATGTATATAATAATGAAACACTTGCTTTTGCAATTGCAGTAAACAACTGTGATGTAAAATTTCCTAGCAAGGGCATTACGGTGCTCCGTATGTTGTTAGAGCGCCTATTACTGTCCACACACTGCCAGTTCTAATCAGTGTAAAACTCACAATATCAATTCGGTTTGCTGTGCCTGATGGCAGCAAAGCTCCTTGCCATAATATGGTTTGTGCAACACCGGCAATTTGAACCGCACTAGGGTAGTAACCTGTTGCACCTTGGCTTAATAACAACACCACTGCTATAGTTCTGTTGTTGGTAGTAGGAACATTGGTGAAGTTCGCAGTAAAATTAGCTGACAACGAGCTGTGATAAAAGACAGCCCCTGTGCTAAAGTCATGCACCACAGTGCCGGTGGCACCTGTTTTGGTGTTTATAACTTCTGTGGTCTCATAAAAGGTAGTTAGACCATTAAGTATTGTTGTGGTTCCCGGAGTGATGTATATTTCATTATCTGAAATAATTTCAGGAGTGCCCGATCCTTGTGTTATTAGACTACCCGTTAATAATATGGTATTAACTGTTAAGTCGTTCTGTACTGTGAGATCTGATTCCATAACCACAGCAGGAGTAAAGATTATAGCAGATGAATCGCTGGAATCTATAGTTGTTGTTGAAAATGTAACGTTACCTGTAGTTGCGCCACCTGTTATAGTGATATAACCATCTGCGTTACTGCTAGTGGTCACTCCACCAGCACCTATAAACTTAACGGTATTTCCGCTAGTAATTAGTCGTTGTGTGGAGTCATCGGCAGCTGTAAAAAACTCAAACTGTGGAGTTGGTATAGGCTGACTACCTGTTATCGTAATAGTACCATCTACATCACTGCTGGTGGTCACTCCACCAGCACCTATAAACTTAACAGTGTTTCCGTTAGTAATTAGTCGTTGTGTAGAGTCATCGGCAGCTGTAAAAAATTCAAACTGTGGAGTTGGTGGTATAGCTGCAATTGCTTGTGCAACCGTAGACGTTACGTATTGTTGTGTAGCATACCCAGTGAGATTCGGAAATGGAACTGAGGGTTGCATCCATTGAGAACTAGTACCGTCATTAATATAAACATATAACGAACCAGTGTCGGTGTTTAGCCACAAGTTTCCGTTTGATGGAGACGCGGGCACACTACTACCTACTGAAACTGTAGTATTTCCGCCGCCACCGCCTACGCCTGCTTCTGCAGCCTTAGCAGCAAAAGTAGCATTTGAAACATTGGTGAGATTGGCTTTGGCAAGATTTATGCCGCCGACCGCAGATCCGTTGTATACTCTAAGAGTATTTGCTGTCTGATCATAAAAGATTTCTCCTCGAGCGCCTGACTTTCTATCAAGAAAATCTGTATCTCTAGGTATAATTCTTATTGCATCTAAAACAGGTATTTTTGCCATATTAGTATTTATTCAAATTAGTAATAACGAGTTTTAGCCAAGTAATCTATGTATGTTGCGATGCCTTCATGCACTTTAGTGAAACTTTTCACATCTACCCCCGCGTTTATCAACCATTGCATATCAGCTAATGTATTTATTTGGTACTGTTTTTTAAGATCATCGGGCATATCTACGAATCTTTTTTTACCGGAATTTATATTAGCTATTACAAGATCTGCTACAGTTTCAAAATCTATGCTGTACCCGCTGCCTAGGTCATAAATTCCGGGTTGATAATTTTCAAACATAAAATGACATATAGTTTTTGCTATATCTTCAACCCATACGAAATCTCTGAAATAATTCTTGCTATTTTCGAATATCTTTATTTCCCCATTTTCTTTAATTTGATCAAACCAATGCAATATTGTAGATGCCATTCTGCCCTTGTGATACTCATTTGGGCCGTAAACGTTGAACAACCTAAGTACAACTCCGTTGGTAATTTCTTGTTCGCTGGCCAGTTTGCTAAATGCATATTGATTTAATGGGCCTTGACCATTTCCATACACTGCCGCTGAACTAGTAAAGATAAATTTTTTATCATGTTCTCTACAAAGGTCGTGCCATTTGCGAGTGCTTAACACATTGGTATCATAGATACTAGACCAATCTTTTTCAAGCGTATTGCTGTTCGCACCGATGTGTATAACACAGTCAAAGTCTTTGATGTCTGTTACAATCTCCTTAGTAGAATGTAATCCTAGATAACGTTTGCCTATGAGATTTTTAAATTGATTAGGTTCAGGTAAATCGTCGAACAAATAGACATCAGTAATGCCTTGTTTATTGAGATAGCCCAATACCACACTGCCAATAAACCCACCGGCACCTGTTAATGCAATCATTTTATTTCCGCTAGTCTAGGAGCATAGACTCCTACACGCTGTACCGTCACCGCAGCCGCTTTATTTGCAAACGTTATTGCCATGCTTATGTTGTTTGTGTGCAAAAACTCGTACACAAGAGCTGCTAAAAATGTATCTCCTGCTCCGCATACATCAGTTACATCGCCTACAATTTCAGCAGCATAGACCCAACTATTCCATTCTGCACCATTGCTACCGTGAGTCACAATCAAATGTTTCGGGTCAGGTAAACTTGTTGCACGACTTTTTTCCAGTGCGTTGATCTTGACATAGCATCCTGAGAGTCTTGCTAGGTCTGTTTTCTTTGTATCAACAAAAATAGGCACAGTTGCTTCTCGAACCAGTTCTTCTATGAGTTCGTAGGTCACGGTGCCTTTGTTGTAGTCACTGATTACGATAGCATCATACACATCAGGGATTGCTGTTTCAAATGTGATAGGATCGGATTTAGCATCTCGATCCACACGTAGTAGTTGTTGCTTGGTACGTTCGTCAATCAGTCTGTTTTTCTCACTGACCCTGTCTTTGTCTCTTAGAAAATCAACATCGCATCCCAGTGCTTCTAAATTCTTTCGCACGTTGCCCGCCATACCATCTTTGTGAACAGTATAGTGCGGTTCAAAGATAGGAACTGGTGCTTCGGGACTGATACGTTTTACATAACCATATGTGTAAACATCGTTGCAGTCATCTCCTATTAGTAATATCTTGAATTGTTTTAGTTGTTGAGTAATCGTCGATTCTATCATAATAAAATACCTTTGGTACGTGTGCTTCGCCTACTATACGTTGCCCACGATAGTCACTGCCTTTGACCATTACACTTGGTTTATACAGTTTGATTAATGTTATCAGTTCTTTTTCGCTGTCAAAAAATTCTACAATGTCTACTGCTTTTAGATTTTGTAGCATTATCTTACGATCAATCTGATTATTGATCGGACGACTTTCGCCTTTTAATTCTCGAACTCTTTTATCTGTGTCAATACATACAACAAGACAATCTCCCAGACTCCGGGCAGTGTTTAACATAGCAACATGTCCAGGGTGCAAAATATCAAATGTACCGTTGACTAATATTGTAGTCATCGTTGACTATCTCCGGGAAATATTCTAAAATTATCTTCTACTGAATCGGGAGTACTTACTTCAACTATAATCGAGTTGTCTTCTAATGCCTCAAGTTGATGTGGCAATCCCGCGGGATTATGCCAATTATCTCCTGTGTTTAAGATTTTTTCATGTATAGTTGCAGTCTTTGTGTCAATATACCTTAACAAGAAAAGACCCCGATTGACGTTCCAGCTTTCATCTTTGACAAGATGATAGTGCATGCTGAACTTGTCGCCGGCTTTGGCAAACACTAGATACTTTCCACAATATTGGTCAGTTGAAGAAAATATTATTTCATGTCCCCAACCTTTTTCTATCTTACCAAATAATTTCATTTACATATCCTAACCTATTATATAATGCTAACATACTATATAAATAATGTCAATTATTTTATCCGAGGCAACGAGTCTGCAAAGTCCCACAAATTATTAAACACCTGAGTTTTACACTTTAAATCTCGGTTAGCAAAGGTATTGAGTTTATCGATTGTTTCTTCTCCATATCCTGTTTTGACGAGAACAGGAGTTGAATGCATTTTATATGCGGCTTTTAAATCACTAATTTTATCCCCGACATAGTATCCGCCTTTGAATTTAAGCCGTAGATCGTTTTCTGCTTTTTTAAACATCCCCACATTTGGCTTAGCATACACATCTTCTTTTAAATTTGTAGTACTGTAATAAATCCCATCAATTGATTTACATCCTGCTTGCCCTAATAATTCTAGCATATGTAAGTGTACTTGTTCGACATCCTCGGAAGTCATAATTCCTTTGGTAATTCCGGCTTGATTTGTAATTATAACAATGTTATATCCTTTATCTCGCATCATGGCAACAGCTTCTAAGCTTCCTGCTATAGGTTGAAATTCTGAAGGTTTAGTTACATAAGTTCCTATATCTCTGTTAATAGTACCGTCTCTATCTAATCCAATTGTTCTTTTTAAGTTCATGTTATTATTCCGGAAAATATATTTTAACATCGGCTTTGTGTGGTATAACAAAGTTATCTAAACTAATATCAACATCGTTTCCATCTAATTTATCTTTTATATATTTTGCAAAAATTATATTGTTTTCTTTTGTCATGTGCGCTGACCTTCCTTCGCCTGTCCCTAATTTTTTCATTTGTTCAAAGTTAATTCCGAACTGCTTTAATTCCATCATACTTACCTGAGACAGATAAAAATTACTCTGCGTGATTTTTTCAATTGAGTGATTGTAAAATCCATACACTATAATAGTGTCAGGTCGGATTTCTTTGATTCTTTCAACCATGCCAGCAAGGCCAAAGTCATACACCTCTAAAGGCAACGAATACAAGTAGTGCGTCTTTAGTGACTGTAAAATATTTTTAATTTTTAAATCTTTTACCTGTTCACTAATATGATCAATAGTATCAATGTTTGAAACATGCAGTGTGTGCGATCCTACCACAAAAGAATGTCTTGTTGACTCTGTTACTATGAAAATATTTTTTTTATACTTGCTGTGATTTTTTAAAAACGAGTTATAGGACCATGTGATGTCTGATCCTTTTTTAGCATAGGATTCAATTGTGTAGGAATCTAATATTTCTCTAGACTCAAACCAAGCCTCTCCTTTGTCTAAGGTTAGGCATGCATAGCTATCACCAAACAATCCTATTTTCATTTCTTTACTAATCTTTTTGGTCTCAGTTTATTAGGTATTAGACCTGTAACAAATTTCCAACTTAGATTGCGTTGAAAAAACTTTAACGAACTACAGCTCAATACAAGTTTTTCTAATTCTGCTGTTCGTTCTTGTTTGATCAACTTAAATTTGTCTTGTGGATCGTTGCTTCTAAATCTAAAATATGCTAGGGGTTGCCCCCTTTGTATTTTTACCGTATTTGCTAACATTTCAAATGTGGGTACTGCGGGTCGTTGCCAATTACATATATTAAAGCTACCCGGTATCAGCCTCCATGTAGGATCGATGTGATTGAACGGTGGCAGAAAGTCTACCCATACGTCCGTGTCTGCTACGAATACTATACCGTTATTAATTGCTACAATAGGCTGGCTTGTATAAGGATTAAAATCACCTGCATGTGATTTAATTATCATGTCGTGTGCTCCTGGAAACAAATTACTTGTTATTTTTTTCTTAGTATCATCCCAAGTTATTGTAACGTCTATTGCAGATTTTAACACCCATATTTGATCTACGTAATTAGCAAATGCCGGACATTTTGTATAATTTGATGTAGTTGTTTTCCATGTATCTAATTTTTCTAAATCATAATTTACTAAAGCTGTCCAACTGTCGTTGAGTGCAGGATTAGTATCGCTAGAATAATCGGTTTTCTCAAACCAATGAGTGTAACCTATATCAATTATATTCATACTGTTATTGTGTTAAGTACGCCGCCCGCTGTACCTCTAGGAAAAACGTTAAACGCCAAACTGTATCTGATTAAATCAGATTCGTTAGTTGCCACTTCATGGTTCAGCATGGACGGGAACAAAATAATATCTCCTTTCTGAGGATAAAACTGTACCGATTGTGCATTATAAAAATTAGAGCCCTTGCCGCTTGATTCAGTTTGATAATTAAAATCAACACGCACAGTCTCAGTCCAAAGATTATAATGCGTCTTGTCTTTAAAAAATGTAATAGGGCCGCTGTCTTTATCTGCATCTAGATAGAATACTCCACTCACTAAACTATTACCGTGATAGTGTTCAGGACTATGGTCACCTTTTTTATGTCTGTTGACCCAACTGTTTTCTATGTTAAATTTCATGTTGTCTTTGACATCTAGAAAATCATATACGAAATTGTTAACATGATCCATTATTTTATTTTTTAGGATTTTTAGTTCGTCTATTTCTAAAACATATTTGTCCACAGAGTAAAAATTATTATTGCCGGGAGTTCTTTCATATTCTAAACTTACTATGGTGTCGTGTATGTCTTTAGGAAGATAGCCTAGATTTGCTCTATAAAAGGGTATGGCGAATAACGGACTTACTTCGAATTTCATATTATTCTATGACCAAAAGTTTTGTTGCAATAGTGTATCTAGCATATTCTGCTAGGCGTGAAGGAGGTCGAGCACAATGCGGTATATTAGAATCAAAAATTACCACACGGCCTGGTTTAGGCATGGTTGCGTGTAATATTTCTTCAGCATCGGAATTATAAAACACAGTTTCTCCATGCCAATTTTTATCCCATACAAAATTCCCGTAGTGCAAAATAGTATACGCTCCAGTAGTACCAGTTGACGAATCAACATGTATTGTATCCACAGTTTCTGTGGTAGAAAAATTTATATACTGTCTAAAAATTTCAATTCGTTTGTTGTTAAATTTATCTAGTGTTCGATACCTTGAATCAATGAGATCGGATACTGCATTAGAGTCTTTTAATAAACAACTCCATTTAATATTGATGTCTTTGTTGTTGTCAAAAGTGTTATCGAGATTAGACCTTACAAAAGGTTGTTGACATATAAATTGATATATTTCTAAGTTTTCTTGATAAGAGAATAGGTTGTCATATACTATGATTTGCTTGTCTTCGATGTTAAAAACTTTTTGATCTTTCATTATGAGTGATAACTACTGTATAGTATAATTTATCTCACAAAGGTATCCATGGCAAAATTATTCATTCTGGGTGATAGTTTTAGTTACCCGCACAAGACCGAAAAGAAACTTTGGCCTGTTATTGCAGGCGAACAACTATCTAAAAAAATCGGTAGTAAAGTTGAGGTCGTTAATCATAGTTTAATTGGTGCCAGTCAAGATTATGTTTGGAAGCAATTAGATAATATATTACCTCAAATCACTGCTGATGACTACTTAATGATCATATTAACTTCTTGTGATAGATTCTGGTATTTTGAAAAAAATCCCGAGCATAGCAATCTGACGACAATTGAAAATATTAATCAGGTCACATCTGATAGAACTTTACAAAATGCGCTTGTGGCTTTTATTAGCAAAATTTGGAGGCCTTCTCTAGCTATGCAGTTGCAGGATCATAGACTGGGATATTTATCGTACCATGTACTTAAACAAAAATTAAGAAAACCTCTAATTATCAAAGGATTTGAATATGTATTCGATCAAGAAAAAAAATTTCCTGAATTAAATTTCACTAAACATAGTTTAGCTAGGATTCAAGTACATGAATTTGAGGAATTTCGTGATGAGTTTATAGGTGGAGATTTAATTATGGATAAATCATATTGGCATCATGTTGATTGTAGATACAATCACATGTGCCTTAGCAATCACACTGTGCTAGGTAATGCCATTGGTGAAGGACTCTTTAATGAGTCAACAGTAACTCTAGGCTTGGACGAATATCATAAAAGTATTATTACTGTAAAAAATTGCAAGGACAAAGACTTCGCTGCCAAAGAGTTTTGTCTTAAGTACTTTAATGAAATGCTCAGTAATAGTGTAAGACAAAAACTCGGTGCAAAGTCTTTTAAATTGCTTTTTTAACTTTCGTTATTTTTCATTTCTATCATTAGGCCAAGCTCAGGAAGATAGAGATATTCCATTTTACTATAGGCTAATGTTCTCACTGCATCATCCAGTGTTTCGACCAATGCTTCGCCGCCTAGATTAAAACTGGTATTGAACAGCACCGGAACTCCTGTGGCCTTGTAAAATTCTTCTATTAACTCATAGTAGTGAGCATTTTGTTCTTTCTTTAGAGTTTGAATTCTGCAAGTACCGTCAACGTGTATAATTGAAGGAATCTTTTCTTCAACTCCTGGTTGGCAGTTTACAGCATACATCATGTGAGGAGTCTGCTCCATGCCTCGTAAATCAAACCATTCGGCTGCTTGTTCAGCTAACACTGTACCAGCAAACGGTCTAAAATATTCTCTGTGTTTTATTTCGTTTACAAAATCTTTGCCGTCAGCGAATCTTGGATCAAACAATATGCTTCGATTGCCTAGTGCTCTAGGTCCGTTTTCTGAACGTCCTTGGAATATAGTAATAATGTTCTTTTCAGTTAACATTTTAACTACATCAGATTTAGATACTTCAAACACTTGTGTAGCTTGATACTTTTCTGCAACTTGCTCTACGTCACTATTTGAATAGTTATACTTAGGACCTAGATACAAAGAATCTGCGTATGGTCTTACGGCAGTGTCTTCAGTTAATCCGTAGTGTACTAATAGTGCAGCTCCGATTGCTGTGCCTGCATCATTACTAATTGGTTCGGCATAAAAATTAATACCTTCTTCATTTAGTTTAGTAAGATAGAAATAGTTAGCCACACAATTTAATCCATATCCTCCTGAAAATACTACGTTTTTAACGCCTGTAAGTTCTACAGCTTTAAGAATTACATTTAATGCTTCTTGTTGGCTTTCAGTCTGAATAGCATAGGCCATATCTCTTCTATTTTGCAATAGTGTTACATCTTCTCTGTTTGTATAAACTTCGTCACTGGTTTCTAATTCAGAAAATCTATACTCGTTAACTTCAGCACCATTTGGGTATGTTGGGATGATTACATTTCGATCAGCTGAGCGCCACTTGCCGCCGCCCGCATCTGTGTATATTTTTGGCAAAGCATTATTAGGCTTACCGTATGGAAATAGCCCCATGGTTTTTCCTGCTTCAATGCTGGGCCAGCCGCAGTATTGTGTCACTGCTTCGTATGCTTTTACTATCCCTGCACAGTCATCAATAACACAAATATGTGTGCCTTGTTCGCCATATTTTTCAGAATTCATTTCTGGAACAATGAGTCCTTTTAAAGGACCTCTGCATCCGTGATGCTTGTATGTAGTTTTAATGTTGTTTGGATATTCACAGGTAAAAATACTTTCAAGTTCATATAATATTTCGTTTCTACCGCCGTTGACCACAACAGGCATAAATGTTCCTGCTCCGTCAATTACAACTGCTACTGCATTGTCAAATCCGCTGCGATAGAACGCACAGGCAGCATGAAGCTTGTGATGGACATGGCTTAGATCGATTACTTGCGGATGATTGCTAAAGTCAGCATCTCTATCAATCAAACCTAACTTTCTAGCAAAGCCTGTGTACATATCTTCGCCGCTGAAATCTATTTTACCAGCTGTTTCATGCAACGGTTGGGTGTGCGCAACCACTAGATAATCTAGTCTATCTGTATATTCTTTTATTTTTAACATAGCTGCTAGAGGGCCGCCATCATACTTTTCTCTAGTCAACCGTTCCTCTTCAATAGAAAAAACTATTTCTCCGTCCTTTAACAAACAAACACCGGCGTTGTGACCTCGTGTTATTCCAGCGATCCATAAACTCATTCTATTTCCTTTATTTTTTAATGTGTGGGTTGATTAGTTTTTTACAAATATTTAAAGTATAATTTTCTATTTCTTTAGTCATATACATTAAACTTTCATTAGTTCTATCAATTGCTTCGTCTATTACTATACGAATTGGCGAGTATTGTCTTAATTTATCACCTAGATCAACTACTTTAAAAATATCTGACTCAGGGTAAGATACATTGATTTGATAAGTTGAACCCAAGATTGCCACTGCAGGAGTTTTTAAGACATGTGCCAAGTGCTGTCCTACAGAATCGCAACCTATAAAAAGATCAGCATGTTTAATTATCGATGTCCAAATTCTCAATGAAGCACCTTCTGGTTGTGCTACTTCATCTTTTAGCTTGGCTTCTTTCATGTTGGGTTTCAGTTCACTGAACATTATAACGGCCCAGCCGCTTTCTTGGAATTTCTTTATTAAAGAAATTACGTTTTCAGTGTCCATACTTCTACCAGTGCTGTCGAGGACTAATCCATTAGCTTCTTTTACTCCTCTACCAAACGGCTGGAATACCACTACTTTGTCTTTTTTTAGTTTGTTTTTGATTTCTGTAACTAATCCAAATCCCTGTGCTAATTCTTCTTTGGATAGTGATAGTGTTGGAGCAGGCAGTTCTCTAACGCCTTTGTTGTTTATGCAGATATCAAAGGCTTGAGTTAAGCTGGCTTTTTGATTATAATATTCCCAAACTCTATAAGGTTCGGGAGTTTCAACATCCATGTGTTTGATTTTGTCTGCAAACAAATTTTTGTGCCAATGATCATATGCTTTGGCATCAAGGTAAGGATGTCCTTTGAAAAATTCCGTGCCGCCTTCGCAGACAATGATAAAATCCGTGTCGCCGGATTCTTCGTAGTACTTTTCAAAGGCTGGTATTGAACATACGACTCTTCCGGCGCCGCCGTTGATAAAAAAGGCTTTAGATCTCTTCTGCATCACTGTCTACCTATATAAATGTAAAATTATTTATATACGTAGATAATGATGCTTAAATTTCTTAGTAAGGAATGCTGCAAATAGGGAATGCCATTTTGTAACTTTCTACACCAGCTGCCATGTCTGCTTTGAACTTGTTCAAAGCAACAATGTAAGCTTCGATGCTGGTTCTATCAGAAGCCGACAGTGCGGTATTGTTCGCAAGGCTATCTTGTACTTTGACTAGAATCGAGTTTATAGACTCTGTCATTTCTGACTCCGAAACTGGCGCAACCATAAACTTATACTCGTCGAAGTCGCCAGTTTCTAGCCCCCAGGTCATTTTGTAAAAATCAAAGATCTCTCCCAATTTGGGACTTGGAGAACTATATGCATAAGTATATGTTTCTCCATTTTCTAGCTTTTCTACATAATCTGTAACTATTAATTCGTAACGGTCCAAGAAGTAGCATGCTGCTGTGGTGCTGGTTTCTGCATTTATTTCCACAATAGAACGACCTTCAATGGGAGTGAGTTTTTCCAAAGCTCCGGCAAGATCTGGTGCTGATTCGGAAATGTGTGTGAGTTGTAGCACTTTGTCAGTGGCGCCATCATACTCTAAGTAAAGATACGTTGGTCCCTGGTATATCAGTGTTGCTGTGCGTTTACCAGTATCAGCTGCTGACCAAGGTTCGTCGTTGATTCTAATTTGTTTTACGATTCTCATTTTTATAAATCCTTATGCATAAAATGTAATTCTAACTGCACCATGGCCGCCTTTTTGTCCTGCACTTCTAACGCCTGGACAAGGGTGGCCGGCTGTTCCTGGATATCCCACACCGCCTAGTACACATCCAGAATGCTCATAACAGCCGCAGATGTTCGATCCGCTGGTCCAGCACTCTATTCTGTCTGACGTAGGGATCATTCCCTGGATTGACGCTGTGGCTAATCCGTATCCGTAAGATCCGTGTCTTGCGTACCCTTCATAGGGCCATCCTGCTCGCATAAATCTAAAGCAGGTCGAGCAGGATGAAGAATGTATACCTGGTGAAACTGCTATGGTGTTTTCATAATTGCATTCATAGTAATTACAACATTCAAACATTCTCACACAGCTGATACCTCCTGTGAGGTTTTCGTCGCCACCTGTTGCTGTAGCTGAAACAGCAGAATTAGGACCGCCAACATTGCATATGATTCCACAGTATGTATTAGTTAAGGTGTGTTGAAAACCACTCAATACCAGACAGCAATATAATGCTGTGCTGGTTGTACACATGGTATATCCACCAAATCCACCAGTAGCAGTGAGCACAGTATTATTACTGGTATTGAACGGACAGGCCACTGAGCAGTCGCTGCGGCCGCCGTAACACAGGCCGTCGCCAGTTGGTGAACACCCTGTCCACCCGCACAGGCAAGATGAGGCTGTGACATTAAGTGTTTTTCTGAGATAGGCTCCGGGATTACCCGGTACGCCGTTGCCACCGCAGCAGCACATTTTTGGACCGGACCCACTGGCACCCCATAGTTCAACAACCGCAACACCAGTGCCTGGACTTATCCATGTCCATGTACAGGGATTTCCACCTAGCGTTCCGGTGACATTGGTATGCGAAAATACCCACGGAGTACCGCCGATTTTATTTTCAATTCCTCGTTTTATATCTGCATTTCTTTTGTTAAGTAACGTATTCAAATTTGCCATGTCATATGCTCACGAATAAAATGTAATTTTAACTGCACCGTGACCGCCTTTGTGGCCGTGGGCTCTAACGTTTGGACAAGGTATTCCTGTGAGTCCGGGCATGGCAGCTGCATTGAGTCTACATCCAGACCATTCATAACAGGCACATGGTTGATTTGAATTCCAGCAAAAGTGTCTATGACCGAAACCGCCTTCACTGCTATTTAGCGCCGTGCTTTGTTCAGACCATCCGTTGCTGGCAATACCGTATCCTGGAAATTCACTACGGAAAAATCTAGTACAGGTCGAACAACAATTGCCACGTATGCCTGGTGGCTCGGCCACTGTGTCTTCTATGTTACACTTGTGATATTGACAGCAGTCCCAGTATCGAGAACAACTGATTCCACCAGTGATATTGATATCACCTCCGCTGGCTGGGGCTCCTACAGCACTGTTTGGGCCAGCCGAGTTACAGATGATTCCACAGAAATTGCTACCTGCAGGCAAGGCTGAACTAGCAATGGTGTGGTTAAATCCAGAAGCCACCATACAGCAGTACATAGATGTACTGGTTGAGCACATGATATAACCACCAAACCCACCTTGAGCAGTTACTGTCGCGTTATTGTTAGTGTTAAACAAACAGGCCACACTGCACTGACTACGCCCTTGATAACATAAGGTAGCACCTGTGGGTGAGCAACCTGTCCAGCCACACACATATGAAGTTGGACAAACGTTGACAGTGATTTTGCTGTAGGCTCCGGGATTGCCTGGAACGCCACCACTGTGACAGCAGCACTGAAGACCGCCGGTGCCTCCTGCACCCCATAGTTCAACAACCGCAACTCCAGTGCCGGGACTGGTCCAGCACCAAGTACAGGGAGTATAATTAATCGTTCCCGAAACATTAGTATGAGTGAAATAAAAAATCTGACCTTGACTGGTCCTTTCGGAACCTCGTCTCACTGCAAGATTTCTATTTTGTAGTAGGGTATCTAGATTTGCCATGTGTTTTTCTTATTGATAAAATGTAATTCTAATGCCGCCATGGCCACCTTTTCCGCCTGATGATCTAACAGACGGACATGGACTTCCTGTTATTCCTGGAACGCCTACGGGATTTAAAAAACATCCGTCGTGTTCGTAGCAACCACAGGGCTGCATACTACTGTAGCAGTTATGGTTATAGGGCTGCTGCGCATTCATAACGCTCATTGCATTTTCTAATTCTGCCCAGCTGTTGTGTGCAATACCATATCCCGGAAATTCACTTTTGAAAAATCTAAAACATGCACTGCCTGTATTGGAGAATATTCCCGGGCTCACAGCAACGGTAACTTCCATGTTACACTTCCAATATTGACAGCAGTCCCATGTTCTTAGGCAACTGATACCGCCGCATTGATTAACACTGCCTCCGCAGGAGCAGGCACCTACAACACCGTTTGGTCCACCAACATTGCAGATGATTCCACAGAAGCCACCGCCGCCTGCTGGAACAACTGAACTACCAACTGTGTGGTTAAATCCAGCTGCTACTAGACAGCAATAATGTGCTGTGCCGGTAGAACAGTTGGTATACCCGCCGTGCCCGCCCTGTGCTGCTAATACATTGTTACAGGTAGTGCTTAATAAACAGGCCACGCTGCACTGGCTTTGCCCCGGAGTGCATAAACTGCCGCCGGTCGGTGAGCATCCTACCCATCCGCAGACTGCAGAAGATGCAGTAACACCTACATCAATCCTGCTATATGCTCCGGGATTGCCCGGTAATCCGCCACCTGAACAGCAACACATCAATCCGCCCGACCCGCTGGCTCCCCACAGCTCAATAACTGCACGGCCAGTTCCGGGACTGGTCCAATAATAACCACACCCGCTGCCTGGGGCTTGGCTACCAGTCACGTTGGTGTGTGTGAAAAACCAAGGAGTACCGCCGCGACTACGTTCTTGACCTTGATCTTTTTGACCGTTTCTAGCAAGCAGTAATCTATCAAGATTAGCCATTCTTATAATCCTTGTTCATTACACAATGAATACTTTCCAATCGCCGCCTCTGTATACCAGCTCGACTTTTGATTTTGCAACGTTCAATACTAGATCTTCTGAAAGTCCGTCTATGGTCTTTGTGTTTCTACCCAAGGTAACATTGAATGATGAAAAACTATTGCCGTCAACGATGGTAATGGTTCTACCATCTGTGCTGGTGGCTGGTAGTGTTAGCGTAATGCCAGCAGTATTAGACACGATATATTTTCTATCGATATCTGTCAGAGACGCTCCTCCGGTTATCGCCACATATCCGCTCACACCAGCTATTGAAGATGCACTAAAACTTCCGCCGACATTCAAATTCTCACTTATACCAACACCGCCGGTAACAATCAATGTTCCACTGGTAGAATTAGTGCTGGTTGTATTTCCCAACAAGCTCATTGTTCCTGAACTGGGCTGAAAAGTTAATTTTGTAGAGCTGCGTCTCACTGCTGTGATTGTAGTGTCTGAAGTAGCTGTGGTCAGCGTCACAAAGTGTGTGCCTGCATCTGTGGTGTTATCTGTTAAACTTATGCTATTGGTTGCCCAGCTTAGTGTTCCGCTAGCGTTTGTTACTAGAGCCTGTCCAGCAGTACCATCTGCTGCAGGCAGTGTCCAAGTTACATTTGAAGACACTGTAGATGGCGCTTGGAATGCCACCCAATTAGATGAATCTGCATCTGCAAATCTTAGATCACCCTGAGCCTGTAACTGTGCATCGCCAGCTACTCTAAATATACCAGTGCCGGCAGGATCTATGGTAATGTCCAGATCGTCAGCAGCAGTTAAAGTGGTGTTATCTATATTAAAACCACCGACTCCTGAGCCACCTGCAACCCCTGCTGTTTGTCTTCTACCCATTTGATTCTCCTAATTACGCGGTTGTGGTTTCAATACCGTAGACCACAGCATTCACGTTTGCCGCGCTTGAACGGACTACTAATCTTTGATCAGCAGCCATAACAATACCGGTTCTTTCTAGCACACCCTTGGCAGCTAAACTTACATCAAATTCAATGTATTCTGAAACGTCAGGGCTAGCTGCCGTTGCAGCAAGACAAATTGCCACTTGAATATTCGAGGCTGTTGCGCCTCGGTTTACTACATTTAAAGTAACCACTGCAAATGTATTGTCTGGTACGTCGTATACCTGAGTGTTGGTTGCCGCTGATAGATTCGCTGCTCCTAGTCTTCCTGTTGCCATAATTTATTCTCCATGTATATATTTAGTTCAAAAAGTAACTGAATGCTATAGGAAGTCCAATTACTCCGCCTCTGAAATCAAAGGTAGCATTCATTTTGATCGGACCTGCTGTCACAGTAGTTATTATGTTTGAACTGATGAAAACACTACCCGCTGTCACTGAGTTAACATTCAAACTGGCGCCACCGCCACCAATCTGACCGGCAATAAATGCTTTGATTGCTCGCTGTGTGGGCACAATATTATCCGAATCTGCTGTAAAGAATGGATCTGTTGAAAATTCAGTGATTGTAGCTGAGCCGCCGCCTAGTGTTACGTTGCCCAAGTTAAGTTCTTGCAATCCTGAAATGTTAAATGCATCCGCATTTAGAGTAGCAATACCAGTGCTTTGTTCAATGGCAAACAGATCACCAACTCGGAAGTTACCGTCTTGATCCGTAGATGTAAAGAACACTCGACCTCCACCCGATTCTACAGTTTCATTGGCTGGTATTGGATTCTGTGTTGGCAGTCCTGGATAATTGGTTTCTATAAAACTACCAGTACCTATGTCTAAGAAATCATGTCCGGTGAGTCGAACTTGACTGTATTTCAGTCGCATAGTGATAGCTGTGCCATCGGGCGGGGCATCTGATATGGTCACTTGTGGACTGACCTGTAAAAACGCTGTATACGATCCATCGTTTGACCCGAGGAAAGTTACTATATTTACTAATTTAAACACTCTATCAGGTAGATGGCTGAATACCACATTCGCACCCGGTGTAGGTCGTAAGCTGAGTCTGCGACTGGCCACAAACGAGCCTGTTTGGAATAAGTCTGAATAACCGTCGCCCACATCTACCTCACCGCTGCCAGTAACAAACTGTGTGCCTCTGTTTACAAAGCTGGGATTAGCCAACACTCCACTGTTCTTTCTAACGGTCACAGGAGATTCGAATGTGTTGTTTGGGTCAGTGAATGTTATAGTAGGTACAGTGGTGTAGCCTGATCCAGGTTCTGTGATATTAACTTGGAACAATTTGTTAGCAGCTACTTTGGCACGACCCCTAGTTGTAGCTCCTGTTCTGATATAAGTTACTACATTACCATTGCCGGCGCCAACTCCTACAAATAACCCGTATCTATCTCTGTTACCAAAAGTGATTGCTGAGAACCCAAGGGCTGCTGCGCTGGTGGCTCTTAGAGTCCATGTAATGCCATCTGGTGATGTTGCTGCTGCTGTGGTTGTGCTCACAGCAAGAAATAGTCCCTGTCCGTATGTGACTTTGGTCCACGATGCTGTGGCTGGTAGTGTACTGGCTGTCCATGTTATACCATCTAAGCTGTAGGCAGCTATGGTTCCGCTGGTGTTTGAAATAGCAACGAATCTGTTGTTGCCATAGGCAATGCTATTCCAGTTTGAGCTAGAAGGCAACGTGCCTGCAGTCCAAGTGCCTGTGACTGTGGTTGATGTGGCATAATTGGTCACGTTAGTACCGCTCTTGATTGCAACGAATCTGTTTTTACCGTAGGCAATAGCTGTGAATCCAGTGGTGGTCAATGTTCCAGTTTGATCCCAAAATTCGCCGTCGTTGCTGATTCGCACTGTAGTCACATCGCTGCTGACAGCTACGAATTTTTGAGCACCAAAGGCCACATCAACCCATGTAGCACTAGTCACCATACTAGTCGCTGTCCAGGTTATACCGTCGTCACTGTATGCACCTGTGGTGTTAGCACTGGTACCTGCTACTGCTACAAATTTGCTAATCTTGCCCACTGTGGAGTTATCGTCAAATAAACCTTCAGCCATTGCAGACCAGTTTGCAGCACTAGGCATCAAGCTGGCTCTCGTAGTCCATAAAACCCCATCTTCCGAAGTTGCACCTACGGTGCTTCCGCTTCTTAAGGCAACATATCTACCACCGATGCCGTAACCGCTGTAATCAAAATCTAAGATAGCGCCTGTAGTAGAATTCACTGCGGTGATTGTAATCACTAGATCATTAGTAGTTGTGGCCCCACCTAGGTTGGTACCTAAAATTGTTATGGTTTGTAATCTAGTATACCCTGTGCCTGCAGCCTGCAGAGACGGAATATATTTCCATCCATTGCGTATCACTGTAAATGTAGCACCTACACCTACACCTGCATATGTGCCAGTTACCGATGTGTAGACAGCAGCAGTTTCACCGTATTTTACTGCTCTCCAATCGCCGTTAGTCGGTAATGTAGTTGCTGTACTGGTATATCCGGGTGCTGAGAATGTCACTCGAGGCTCTATGGTGTATGTGGTAGAAGCATCCGGACTGGTTATAGCGGAACCTGCTACTAAATGATCAAATCCCGCTGTGCCATCAGATTCTTTGATCAATCCAGCTACTTTAGTACCCGAATTATATGTGTTAATTATACCGAACTGTCCTACTCCAGCACCGCCGGTCAACACAATTTTCATACCTATATAAGCAGTGCTAGATTCGCCGTCTGTGGCAGCGATAGTAATTGAGGTAGAAGTGCCACCTTGTGCGGTGTTGGAGTTTGTGATGTAACCGAAGCCTCCAAGATTACCGTCTGCTTCTGGAGCGTCTGTACTGTCTTCGACAAGATCTAACATGCGAACTTCAAATACAGCATCATCACGGAATTCGTCTGTTTCAACAACTTGCCCACTGCCGCCACCAGTTAGGGTGTAAGTGACTTCTGTATAATCTATACCTGCGCTTTGAAATTCTATTTGCAGTAGAGCAGACCCGTCAGTGATCACCCGATCGATCACTGCTTCAAACTGTAGTCTGTTGTCCACTATGCCAGTGTCTGGAGTTTCTGTTGCGTCAAAACCTTCTGCCACAGAACCAAAATCACCGTATGAATTGTTGCCGTTGGTACCACGGATCCTACCGCCATTTTCTGCTAGATATCCAATATGATTGTAGTAGGTAAACACAGAAACAAGTTCTGCGCGACCATTGTTAGTGATCCATGCACCAATACCATCGCTTAGTACCTGTGTAAAGTCATTGCTAACTATGGAATCGTTACCACCATTGTGCAATGCACCGTCAATCTTTTGACCAACGCAAGCTGTACCTAATGTAGTTACACCCTGTACATATGGAGAACGTGTAATAATCCATGTACGATAATCTTCTGGACCCCAGCCTGGATCTAAAGATGCATATGCTCCTGCACTTACTCTTGATGTGCCAAATTCATTTTCTGCTAGTAGATCACCGGTGAGTCCTTGCAGAGTTTGATCGCGTAGTCCAGTGGCGTCTCTGAGATAATACATGTCTTCTTCTAGACTTCCTATCACACTGTTTGCATAATATCTAGCTGCGTATCGAGATTTGTAGTTACCTGGATATTTCAAATCATATTTGAGTGCATCAATGTAAGCGTTGACATCTCTGAGACAGGCGGTGCTGCTGTAGAACAAGGCCACGGTCATTGAACCACTACCGTTGCTGGCGATATCAAACGCTGTGTTTGAATCTCTTGCGGTAGCAATCTTAAATGTGGTTGCATTGATCACATTCTGAACATAGTATGTGGTAGTGGTATTCACTCCGCCAAATACAGTGCCTGTGAATCGTATAGCAGCATTTCTTGTCATCCATGCTGTAGACGTGCAAGTGAATAAGTCAGTGGCTGCTGTGGCGGCGGTGACTGTGGTAGTGTAGGTTGAATCAATGTAAGCATCAATTTCTGCTACAATGTAGTCTCTGTTACGCTCTAATTGTAGAACAGCATAATCAACCATTCTGTTGCCTGAAGCACAGCGACTGCCTTCATTTGTAGCGCCATAGACAATGTCGTCCAACAATGTCATCAGTGTTTCAATACGTGCTTGAGCGGTTGCATTGCCGCCTACGTTGGCGCTGGCTAATCCTTTAACATAGGTAAATGCTGCACGAGTTGCTGCTTTCTGATTCAGTGAATATACATCGCTGGCGCTTGCTCGTAGATATGAATAAGCAGCTTCTCTAGTTTTAAAGTTGCTGTTGAACATAAAGTCAAACATCACTGCTTCTAGGATAAGTCTAGTATCTCTTTCACATTTGGCAGAGTTGTAGACTAATGCAGGAAAGTTAGTGGTGATATATGTAGTAGCAGCGGTTACTATGGTTTCTTGTGCAGCATCTAGAGTCACAGCCGCAGCTATCAATGCAGTGGTTGATGTAACAGCATTAGTAGCAGTAGGATAATCTATAAACTCCAAGGGTATGCTGAGACTGCCGCTATTGGTAAATGTAGCTAACACGGTGCCGCCGTATGTGGCTGCAAGTTGGAATGTATTAGAAGTAGCGACTGTTACCACCCAATATTTGACCCCGTTGGTTAATCCGTTGCCAGTTTCTCTCGGAACAACTGCATCACCTACTGCTAATCCGTGCGCGGTAGAGGTGAGTGTGTTTGTACCAGTTATAGTAGTAACTGTGATCTGTGGCGTTGTGGCCTCAGTAGAATCACCTTGTATGATATTGGTGATGATGTCTACCAATGCACCCACTGTGGCATTGGCAGCTGAACCACCTGTTAAATTAGTACTGTCGGTCCACTGAGTAGCAGCATTGCCTGTGGATTTAGTCACGCTAGTGTTGGCGATGATCTGTTGCACAATTTCTTTCAATCTAGCGTATGCAGACACTGTGGCTGCGATTTCTGTGCTGTCAATTTGCAGTGCCGAGCTGTTATCTCCGTCAAAGTAGGCTGTGCCGGCTACTAGTGTAGCCCAGGTTCCACCATAGGTCAAGTCATAGTCCATGGCATCAACGATAAATGCTACATCACGTTTGCATTTGGTTCTAGAATATTTCACTGTAGGAAAATTCACTGTTAAGTACGCAGTGATTTCTTCTTTGATAAATTCTTTGTTTTCACGCAGCAGTGTTCTTGCATCTTTGAACCCTGATAGGAATGTTGTGTTATATCCTGTGGGATCTGTAGAACTCACCATGAACGTAGAGCTGATCTTGAAATCAATCTGATGCTGCATGACTCTGACCAACTGTGCTGTCAGTGCTGCTTCGGCAGTGCTAGCATACGGAAACGCTACACTCTGGACAGTAGTGTTACCTGAGCTTTCTGTGACGTTCGATCCTCTAACTATTTCGTCAACTACTGTTTGCAATCTAGTCAATGCACCTATGCTGTAGCCTGCATCGGATCTGTTGGTCAGGCTACCTGCAGGACCTGCGTTGGTTGAACGCAGTTCGTCCCCTTGTATACAGGTCTGTTCTGGTACAATGATCGGCAGTGTTTCACGATATTGTCCTGTGGCTACATTAATCAAATTACTAGGACTGCGTCTTGCCGGCACACTAGCTATGGCTGCTGCAATCTGAGGTGCTGTAACCGCTGCTGCTCTAGCAGTGATAGCATTTGTGATAAGTGTAACTGATGCTGTTACGTTGGCTAATGCACCAGTTTCTGCGGTGAGATCTGCATTGAAATACTGTGCCACAGTGGCAGTAGAATTGTCGCCGTTCAGTGTCTGATAATTTATTGTTGGAGCTGTCTGTGCCAACACATTTCCAACCACAGTAAGCATGTAGTTATAAGCAGCCACAGATTCTTCTGATTCAATAGCCAATCCAGGATATGCTTCTGTTTCACCTTCGCTGAGTCCACCAATCAATGAATTAGCAACTCCGCGTGATTTGATATTGCCACCGTGACACAGATCATAGACCACAGCATCTAATGTAAACCCTACATCTCGCTCGCATTTGAAATCATCGTAGACAAATGCAGAGGTAAATGGGGCTGTATTTGTAGAGATTTGGCGTTGAATAAATTCTGTGACTTCGCGTTGAATAAACACACGATTTAACTCTAGCAGATATCGTGCATCTGGATTTCTAGGACCACGTTCTACCTGTTCACAGGCATATCGAATAGTTTTCCAAGGCTTGTCCCAGGTTCTACCATGTATAGGTGAAGGCAAATCAACACCTGTGGTCGCTACAAAATATGTGTGATCAACTTCGCCTAGAGTGACCCATTCTGGATCTAAACCTGTGGAAGCCAATACCTGTCCTTCTCGGCCAATTGGCAGTCTTGTGGGGCCTGAACCGCTGTAATAGACTAAATCGCCTCTTACTGAAAGAATGTCAGTTTCAGAACCTACATTTAATAGATTCCAATATGTTCCTGTGGTATCTTGATCAGGTCTGCTGTTGGCTTGCCCACCGCCAGCTGCGCCTACTGTGGATCCATCATCGCCCTCTGATCTATGAGCCAGCACACAGATGTAAGCATTAGCACCAAATCTCACAGCATCGCCTAGCAGATAATCTCGGTCATCTGACCACTCTCCTTGCCAGCTGATACCAGCGGTGAGTCTTGACCAGTATGTGGTATTCGGTGGTTCTGCGGAAACCGTAGCTGTCATTGTGCCGGAGGCATCTGCAGTGATGTTAAAGGTTGTGCCACCGGGTGTTGTACTTACTGTGATACTGCTTGCAGCTACAGTTTTTACATAATATCGGGCAGAGGTAAACACATTGCCAAATGTTGTGCCTGTGAATCGCACAGTCATACCTACTACTATGCCTGTGGTTGAGGCTATGGTAAATGTATCATTAGATGCTGTTACTGCTGTTACAGTAACGACAGTTGAAGGAGAATCTTGTGCTGCCAAATAGGTATAACCACCTATACTAACTACTTCACCTATCTTGTATGATGTGATGTTAGTCCATGCAGATTGAAATTTGAATCCTTCTGAGTACAGATCCCATCTTGCTGCTTGTGTTGTAGGAGTTTCTGTGATAGATGCGGCAGTATGTACAGTTTTTGCAATATATTGATTACCACCGTAAACAACTATATCACCTGGTTGATACAGAGTGGCATTATTCCAAGTGCTTTCAAATTCTGTGCCTTCAGTGAACTGAGTCCAACGACCTGCGGTGCTGTCTGTTAAGAATGCTGCATCGGCAGTGTGTTGTGTGGCACAGATCCAAAGACCTGCACCGTATTTCACAACGTCATTGAGTTTGTATCGTGTAGAAGTTACCCAAGTGCCTTTGTATTCAATACCTTGATTGAAAGTATCCCATTTAGCTTGATCAGCTTCTAGGCCAGACGCTGTGGTAGCAGCAGAAGTGTGGTAAAGATTACACACATAGGTATAACCGCCGTATTGAACTAGATCATTTACCTTGTAGCGAGTGGCCACGGTCCAATCATTTTTCCAATCAAATCCTTCTGCATACAAAGTCCATTTAGCTTGATCAGCTTCCAATCCCGATACTGTGGTAGCAGCTGAGGTATGACTGTCGTTACATATATATAGAAGACCGCCGTACTTGACCACATCGTTGAGTCTGTAAAAAGTGCTGACATTCCAGTCTCCGGTCCACGATTGGCCGTCGCTCATTTGATTCCATTTAGTTGGATTGTATTCTAAATCTGTGTTGAAATCTGAGGCAGAAGTGTGTCCCACTGCACAAATATATGTGCGAGCACCATATCTTACTACATCATCAATGTAATAAGTGGTGGATGGGGACCATGTGTTTTTCCAAACAAATCTGATTCTACCTAGTTTAAATTCTGCCATTTTCTACTCCGTATTCTATATTTAGTTTGTTGCGTAAATCAATCTTTGAACGACCTGTAAAACATTGCCTGCGCCATCATCATGCCACTTATTCCCGAGTTTAGTGCATTAAATTCTGCTCTCACTGGAATTATAATACTCAATCCTGCTGTATTATTGATTCTGTCGGGACCTACTAGAATAGTTCCAGCGATAAAACTGCCTACTGCAATTTCCGAACCACCAACACTTAATCTTGAAGCAAGATATGATGCAATGGCACGCTGAGTTGGTACTATGTTGTTGGAATCTGCTGTGAACAATGGGTCTGTGGAGAATTCTCGAACTACTGCTCCGGTTCCTCCTACTCTAATGCCTCCCAATCTCAGCTCCGATAACCCACCTAGATCAAAGAAATCTGAACTAATGGTAACTATACCTGTGGCCTGCTCTACTGCAAACAGTTCACCAGTTCTAAAATTGCCGCTCTGATCAGTCGAAGTGTAAAATACTCTGCCACGATCTAATTCTACTACTTCGTTTTCCGGCGCGGGTGTATAGAAACCAGAGTACAGCTCTGGATAATTAGTTTCTTCAAAATTACCTGTGCCTATATCTAAGAAGTCGTGTCCTGTAATTCTGCATTGACTAAATCTGGTTCTAATCGTGATTGAAGTGAGATGTTGCAAATTATCACGCACTTTGATCTCTGGTGATATACGAATTCTTGCTGCAAGGCCTCGATCTGTGGAACCAAGTTCTTCAATAGCCACTAATGTATATGATGCGGTTAATCCTGCTATTGATAAATTTGCACCAGGACCTGGATATGTTTCTAAATCACTTATAACAATAAATTTTCCAGACGGTATCACATCTGCAAATCCGTTGCCTGTCACTGTGACTGTGGTACTGAGAGTGCGATAGCCTAGGCCGCGGTTGATCCAGCTGGTGCTGCCTATAACACCGTCAGCTGTTCGAGCTTCAATACGAGCTTCAGACCCGTTATTGGGATCAACAAACGTACATGTAGGTCCTTCTGTATATCCTGATCCCGGATCCCATAGTTTCACCGAACGAATAATTCCAGAACTTAAGGTCACTCGTCCTAAGGCCCGTGCCCCTGTCTGTATTTTATTGAACTTGTCTGTGTTGTCTATGGCTATCCACATTGGTGTGCTTTTGCCTACTGTGGAATCTCTGGAATCCACGTAGGGATTACCAAATGCCACGCTGACCCACTCTGCAGAAGAAGCTAATGTTCTTGATGTCCATACTATGCCATCTGCAGACTGAGCTGCATAGTTTGAAGGTCCTACTGTTGGATCGGCACCAACATCACGGGCACCAGTATCACCTATGGCAAAAAACACTCCTTGTGCGTATCGTATTTTCTTCCAGTTATGTGCTGTGCTTCCGTCTTGTGACGGCATAGTAGCAGGTAACCAGATTTCGCCATCGAAACTGTAGGCTACATTACCTGTGCTGGATATTGCAACGAATCTATCATTACCATAGGCGATGCTGACCCAGTCTTTGGCGCTGGAGTCTGCGATCACGTCCATGACATGCCCTGCCCATGACCATGTATTCAGTGCGGAATTATATGTACCTGAAGCCGCAATATTTCCGCTGTTAGCTACGGCTACAAATCTGTTTTTTCCATAGGCTATATCTACCCATTCGTTCAATGTTGAATCACCAACAGTTGGTAGGGCGACTGTGCTCCAACTTGTACCGTTGAGACTGTAAGCAGCTGAGTTTGAATCTGTAGCCACCGCAATGAATAGTCCGCCACCGTATATGGCCGAATTCCATTGTCGTGATGCCGGCATAGCTCGTGTGATCCAATTTATACCATCTGTAGAACTGGCTGCAACTGAACTGCCTGTACGTACAGCTACAAATAAATGATTGCCCAAGGTAGGGTACTGAACTCTACCTGCTGCTAAACATTTCCAATTACCGCTAGTAGGCATGTTAAACCCAGTCCAATCTACTCCATTGTCGCTGTAAAGTGCAGCTGATCCTCCAGAAGAAACTGCTACGAATCTTCCGCTAGCAGCTTCGTTATCTTCGCCTGCACCGTAGGTTTTAAGCTCTGCTGTAAGTATAGAATTTGTGCTGTCATCGCTGACGTCTGTGACCAATAGCGTTAGATCATTAATTGGAGTTGCTCCGCCAAGTTGATCGCCATCGATGGTCAATATTTGGCCTGCTTCGTAACCTGCACCCCCATTATTGATAGTAATAGTATAGTCTCTGCCTTGCTTCACTACGTTAAATGTAGCTAGTGCAGCAGTCACGGTTATATCTACTGTGCCTGTGCCTGCTTCATTTACAGCTACATTGGCATAGGTTTCGGTGGTGTCACCGTAAACTATTTCTGTCCAAGTGGTGTTGGTCTGCACAGTTATCTCCTGCGCAGAGTACGCAGGGGCTGAAAATATCACTCTAGGTTCTATTCTGTATGTGGTATTGGTCAGCAAAGGTACTGTGAGTGGTTTGCCTGGTACCACATGATCCCAACCTGGTTGATCATCGGATTCTCTGTATACTGTTACTACTTTGGTAATATTATCGTAGGCTGTGATATAACCGTATTGTCCGGTTCCTGCACCACTGGTAAGAATAATACGCATGCCAAGATATTCTGTGATAGAATTTGCATCATTAGTAGCTATGGTAATTGTTGTAGCATCACCGGACTGTGCGTTGTTCTGTACTAGGGTGTATCCGCTACCGCCGACTGATTGAGCAATGTTTGTGGTGCCTGCATTAGCATCTGTAATTCTTGCTTCAAACACAGCGTCGTCACGAAAGTCTTCGAATACCACTTCAGCATCAACACCAGCTCCGACAAAGGCAGCTGCGACACTAGAGTAGTCTTGTCCAAAATTATTCCATTCTAAAATCTGTATTTCGTCAACAAAGTCCCCGGCAAATGCTGCTGCTACTATAGCCTGTTGTGCTCTAGTATAGTTTCTTGCAATAACCGGTGTTTCTGTGGCGTCAATGCCGTCTGAAATCACTCCATATGTGCCGTATGATGAGTTGCCGTTGGTAGCTCTAATAACTCCGCCATCCTGCGCAAGATATCCTATGTGTGCATAATATGAAAACACAGAAACTAACTCTGCTCTAGCATTATTCAATACCCATGCACCAATACCATCGCTGAGCACTTGTGTAAAGTCATTGCTAACAATAGATCTATTACCACCGTTGTGCAATGCACCGTCTACTTTTTGTCCAACAGCACCTGTGCCTATGGTTGTTACACCCTGTATATATGGTGAGCGTGTGTCGATCCATGTACGTGTGTCTGCAGGACCCCAACCTGGATCTAGTGATACATATGCGCCGCCGAGCGGCAGTTGATATAAGTCAAATGCCACAGGTGGATTAAGTTCAGATTCTATACCTTTGAGAGTGCAGTTTCTAACACCTGTGCCATTTCTCACATAAAACATATCTTCTGTGCTAGTACAGCCTAGTACGCTGTTTCTATAGTATCTTGCTTCTAACAGTGACTTATAATTCCCAGTATATATTATGTCATATTTCCAAGCGTCTATCCATCTACGCACATTTGCTTTATATAACTCTATATCAAATACATATGAAGGATATATTGCCTGCATAAATGCCACAGCCTCTGCAGCTAAGAATTCTTTATTGGCTTCCAGTTGTAAAACAGTGTTGGTATATGTTGTGGTTGTTATTGCAGTATTTGTACTTACTAATGTGGGATTTGAGCCTGATGAATTAAGATAAAAATTAATATAGGATATCATGTTAACAATTTTAGCCTGGATAGCTATTGCAGCAACACTGCTGGTGCTTCTAGGTTGTGTTGTTGAAGTAGTTGTCACCGATTCATAAATTTCATTACCCGATATATCAAACTGCGGAGGAGAAAAAGAATTATTTGTTACGGTAGTTATAGTTTCTGTTGTAATTACAGGATCTAATGTATTTCCTGCAGATTTTGCAGGACTAATTGCAGTTCCTGCCACAATCGCCTGTATTATTCCTGAGATCCTATTTAATACTGCAATAGTATAAGGACGATCTGCTGTAGATAATACCGACGGCGACGCTTTGATAGTTGTAGATCTAAGTTCTGCTCCCAACACCACTGTGTTTCGTGGAACTATTATTGGAGTTATTTCTACAAATTCTCCTACAGAAACCTTAATAGTGGTATTGCCGGCAAACCCGTCATCTACTTGTTCGCAGGCGTAGCGTATGGTTCTCCAAGGAAGAAATTGACTGGTACCACGTTCTGAATCTGTGTTATCATCAACTCCGTCAAGATCTACATATCGCACTCTTGTTAAATCGCCCCAGAACGCATAGTCAACACTGTTTTGGTCGTTGACTATGACTACCTGATTTTCTGATCCAATAGGTACTGCTGTCGGCCCAAAGGAGCTGCCGTCACCTTGCAGTGTTCTTGAAAGGTCAAATGTAAGTAGGTCGCCGCGCTGACTCAGGCCGGTTATTTGGCCGGCTTGTAGTAATAAATCCCAATAGAAAAATCCGGATCCGTTATCTCCTGGGGAATTTTCATTTGTAGCTACGTGTTCTAAATTACAAGTATAGGTGTTGCCCTGATATATCACAGCATCATTAACACTATACGTGTTATCTTTAATCCATGTACCTCGCCAAGATTGAGCTGTTGTAACTATATCCCAATTGCTCGCATCTAAATAGTCTAATGAACTACCATCGTTTGTGGTATCCGCAGTGGCAATGTATAAATTCCCACCTCGTCGCACAACGTCACCGGTTTTATAATCGACACCTGCACTCCATGTTCCTACAAAATTCACTGCTTTAGAAAGTGTGTTCCAGTTTGTAGTGTCTTCTGCTGGACTAACACTAGCATAATTATTAGCAGCAGCTACATAAAGATATCCACCGTGTCTTACTATGTCGCCGACTGCATAATAAACTGCGTTAGACCACGAGTCGTAAAAATTCTGCCCGGGAAACTCTGTAACAAAATTAGCATTGGTAATAGTTGCGTCGGCCACATGCCCTACCACACAGCGAAGAACACTTCCACCGTATTTTACCAGATCGTTGGGTCTGTATCTTGTAGCAGCGGTCCATGTACCTACATATTGTATGCCTTCATAATAAACCTGCCATAGTTCGCCTGTGCTGTCATCTTGACTATCGTTGTTACCTAGCTCTAATCCTAAGGCTGTTGTTGACGAAGTGTGTCCTACTATGCAACGATAGACTATGCCGTTGTATCTTACCACATCTCCAATACCGTATCGTGTGGCGGCAGTCCATGTTGGACGCCAATTGTCTGCAGAAAGATACACAGCCCAATCGGCTAGATTAGCATCAAAGGTTGATGTTGATGTATGACTGGTTACACATAGATATATAACACCTCCGTACAAAGCAAGGTCACCGGGATTATATAAAGTTGGTGTTGTCCAAGGTCCTCTCCACACATAGCCGTCGGTCATTTTAAACCAGGCTGGCGTTGGCTGTGTATCGTTTTGATTAGCTAGATATATTTGATCGGCAGCAAATGTAGATGCAGTATGCTGCCTCTGGCACACCCATGTAGATCCACCATATCTTACCACATCATCACGATTGTATACCGTGGTTGTACTCCACGTGTTTCTCCATGTATATCTAATTCTACTGATCTTAAATTCTGCCATAATTTATTCCGGTTTAACTTGAATGTCCTGTAGGATAGGTATATCCCTGATTTATTCTTTGGGTTAGTCTTCCCTGATCATCGACATAGTATAACATGTTTCTGTTATCCCAGCGATATTGTGTCCATACTAAATTAGCATATTCTACTTCGTGATCCGCAGTAATGCCATCAAAATAATCAACTCCTGGTTCAAAATCTTCAAAGTTTTCTTGTGGTGCTCCAGGTAGATTTAACTCTATACTGTCTTTGTCTTTGAGTTGATCGCTTCTGTATAAAAATATTTCACCGTCATTGTTTCTTCGCAGAGCGTACCAATATCTTGGTGAATCACCTAGTGCTTCGTCTGGACTGGTCCCTATATAATATGTACTTGGCATGATAGCTCCTTATGATATTTCCACATAGCTGATCGTGGCATCTACACTGTCATCAGTGTCTGAAACTATTCGTATGCCTGCAGTTTCTGGTAATATCAATTTTTCTCCTTGCGTAATTATTTTAGCCGTAGTATTTGGTGGAATAACTAATCCTCTCACATAGTGAGCTTGCGTGGAGTTTTCATCTATGACAAATACATTTACGTTAACAGTATCAAAGTCTGTGACATTGGCTAAATTTAATCCAATAACTGTGGCTCTCACACCCAATGGAATCTGTAATACGTCAACCGGAGTTGTTCCTATATCTGTGTTTACTGCATGTCTAAATAAGGTTGGCATATTTTATCCTAGTGTCAGTGCAATCTGCACTGCAATGTCATTGGCCTGTGTAATACTAACTGCTCCGCTTGATCCAGCTGGAGATGCCCATGCTGCTCCGTCCCAAATTTCTAACGCTTTCGAGTTAGTATTAAATCTTGTCATACCTAATACTGCATAGGCTGTGGGTCTATTTCCGTCATCACCCCTAGGAGGAACAAAACCATTAGTGCCTTGTATCTTAAAATATCCTGTGCCAGTCTGTGCGATTTGTGTAATGGCATTTGTAGAGACATTTGTGATCTCATTGTCTACTATACGGAAATTTCCTAGTCTTACACCACCTACACCATTGCCATCAATGTATAGATCTTGTCCAGCGGTTGTGGTAATTTCGTTATTTTGAAATATTAAATTACCAACAGATAATGTAGGAACATTTAATGCAGTGGTATAAAATTCGTTGACATAGATAGCTCGCCATCTATATGTGGCGGATCCTAGATCATACGTATTATCAGTTTCAGGTACTAGATCACTGCGAATGCTGGCATTGATCACAATATTATCTGTGAGTGCATCACCAATCTGTATGTTGCCGCCGATGACCACATTACCTGTGGCATTGACATTACCCGATACCACAAGATTACCAGTGATGTTGGTGTTGGCTATGATGTTGACTGTGCCGGTGCCGTTGGGATCTATTTCTATGCTGCTGTTGCTGACAGTGGTTGATATAGTGCTGCCTTGCAGTTGCAGATCATCTATCTGCAGTCTTGAATGATATACAGTGGCTTCACCTGCTGCCGCAATAAAATTAATTGTGTTGGAATCACTGGTGATAGTATTACCAGTAAAATGTAAGTTTCCAATGTTTAATTGATTGTCTACAGTGACATTTGTAGAACGAGTGTGTCCGTTGACATCAAGGTCAACGGTTGGGGTTGCTGTGCGTATCCCGATTCGAGAGTTCACAACATCAAGATAGAGTAGGTCTGTCTCGAATGCCAGATTTTCTCCTGCGCGAAGAAGATTTGACTTCAAGAGCTGACCGGAAATACGACCGATAGCCATTAGCTCTCCAATTTACCCGGTGTCACACCGTTAACCAGATTTTCAGCTCACGCTCTTTGCCGGTTTACCGCAGTCGGATCCTGCAAAAATGGTCGTTTCTGCAATTAAATTTATTTATCAATTTTGGAGATTACCCTAGCATCAGGGTATAGGCATGGCTGAGATCTTCCATGATTGGCACATCAACTTCAATACCGCCACCTGTGCTCACTGCCCATACTGTGCCGTCATAACACTCGAGATAGTCTTCATCGGTGTTCCAGCGAGTTTCACCTACTTCTGGACTGGCTCTTCTTTGAGAATTGTCGCCTGAGGGAATCACAAAACCGTTGTCTCCCATGAATCTCAAATATCCAATTCCTGCTGTACTGGCAAAGGTCAGGGGAGTGTTTAACTGATTTGTTATTACAGATTGATCTTCGGACGTATCAAATATGTAGACTTTGCCTGGTGCTGGTGATGCGCTGGCTTCATCTTCCCCAGTAGCTCCAACTACAACATAGTTGCCACTTATAGCCACTGATTCGCCAAATCGATCATTGGCGCTTGTACCAAAGACATTGGGGTTTGTTAATGTATGAACTAAATCACCAGTTGTGACATTGTAGATATAGGCCTTGCCTGAATTGGCGCCACCGGCGTCGTCTTCTTCACTCACACCAATAATGGCATAGTTACCACTTATAGCTACTGATTCGCCAAATTGATCACTGACGCTAGTGCCGTAGGCATTGGGATTTGTTAATGTATGAACTAACGCACCAGTGGTAACGTTAAAGATATATGCCTTTCCTGAATCAGTACCGCCGGCGTCATCTTCTTGATATGCTCCAACAACAGCATAGTTGCCACTTATGGCTACTGAATTGCCAAAGATATCACTGACGCTAGTGCCGTAGGCATTGGGATTTGTTAATGTATGAACTAAAGCACCAGTTGTGACATTGTAGATGTAGGCGTTACCTGAACTAATACCGCCAGCATCATCTTCAAGATATGCACCGACTATGGCATAGTTGCCACTTATGGCTACTGAATTGCCAAAGTAATCTGTCGTACTAGTGCCATACGGATTGGGATTATTTAGGGTATGAACTAATGCACCAGTTGTGACATTGTAGATGTAGGCCTTACCCGACAAAGAGCCGCCGGCGTCGTCTTCCCCAGTTGCACCAACTATAGCATAGTTGCCACTTATTGCCACCGACGTACCAAATAGATCACCGGCGCTGGTGCTGTAGGCATTGGGATTTGTTAATGTGTAGACTAATGCACCAGTTGTGACATTGAATATATAGGCCTTGCCTGAATCGGCGCCACCGGCGTCATATTCTTCAGGAGCACCAACTATGGTATAGTTGTCTGATATCGCAACAGACCATCCAAAGTAATCAAACCGGGCGTTGCCAAAGGCGTTGGGATTATTTATTGTGTGTAGCAGAGCCCCAGTGGTAACATTATAGATATAGGCATAACCTGAATAGGGGTCGCCGCGGGCGCCTTCATACGGAACACCAACTATTGCATATTCGCCTGAGACAGCAACTGCTGTGCCGAAGTTATCTAAGCTAGCAGTAGAAGCGGCATTGGGATTATTTAATGTATAAATTAAATCTACGCTCTTACCAAATTTTACAGATTCCACATATATAATGCCAGTATCTGGATTCAGCAATACATCTTCATTACTTTGTATAGCTGATATTTTATTAATAGTTCCGTCAAGAGTTAGTTGATCACTGATTGTAACAGACAGCGGTATAATACCGCTTCCAGGCCATGCACCATTTGTGATATAAGTCCAGTCTGGTGCGTGTGCTTGGCTCCAACGTCTTGCACTGCTGTCACCTGCGTCTGCACCCATAGCGTAGGTTAAATCATCACCGGGTATAATACTCTGGGTGAAATCTGTGTTAATGGTCACAGTGTCAAGAGTTTGATCACCGAATGTTAATGTACCTAGGCCAGTAAGATTACCGCTAAGAGAAATATTACCGGTAACTGCGAGATCACCTGTGATATTAGTGTCAGCCAATAATTGCACTGTGCCTGATCCGTTTGGATCCAACACGATGTTGCTGTTAGATATACTGGATATAAGATTACCGTCTAAGACAAGATTAGCTGTGGTCAGTCTATCGTGGAAGATTTCGCCGCCACCGTTGATGTAAACATCAATACCGCCCACACTGGTGCTTATGGTTTCGGGTGAATTAAATCTTAGATTACCCGGAGCAAGTTGAGTAATTACTGTGAGTTCATTGGTGTAGATGTTGTTGTTAACATCTAGTGTATAGACTGGGGTTGCATCTCGTATACCAATCTGTTGATTGGTTACATCAAGATAAAGTAGGTTGGTTTCAAACGCAAGATCAACCCCAGCACGTAACAGGTTGTCTGTGAGTACTTGACCACCTATGCGCCCCAATTGACTCATGGTTAGTTGGCGTATCCGTAGTATACAGTTACGTAAACTGGATTACCGCCTCCTCCTGATGCTGGCACAGCTGATGTGAATGTGAGATAATAACCAGCAATCCTTACTTTGCCTGTGCCTGTAGGAGTTCCGCCAGACTTGGTAAACACTGTGCCTACTGTGTTTGCTGCCGCTCCAAATGATGTAAATGTAGTAGTACCTACTGAAGTAATCACATAACTAGTACCGTTATCGCCACTGCCCAATGCTGTGGCATTGATTTCAGCACCCGTAGTAGGGCCTGTGCTTGTGGGATTCTGATTTATTGTAAAGTTCGTGGTAGAAATCTGCATGACGTTTTCTACCAACACCAGTACATTGTCTGCGCTGGCAGCATATGATGCTGCAAATGTTGTGTTTAATGGTCCAAAAATAGTAAATGCTCCGTCTCCTGGGCCTAGTGTTTGTTTGGTAATAGCAGCAGCAAATGGACTGGCCACTGTGACCCATGCCCCGCCCACATAAGCTTCTAGTGCAGGAATTGTTGTGTTATATCTAATAGTTCCGTTGGCATCTGTAGGCTGACGCACACTGGTCAGCTGTGGACGTTGTGCGGTTGTGCCTTTGGGCAGCATCATACCGCCGTTGGCGTTAACTACTATTCTGTTACCCGGTCCATTGCCAGCAGGATAATATATCAACGCACGATCGTTGATGCTGAACTGAGAAATGTTTTTGGTCTTTAAGAATTTCATACTGCTAGAGCACTCACAGTAACAGCCAACTTAGCAGCCGATGATGTTCCAACCCATATAGCGTCGCCACTGGCCAACACCATGCGTTCTTCTGAGAAGAACACAGTTTCACCTGCTGGCACAACCAGTTCACTTACTATACGATTGCCTGGGCCGTGACTTAATCCGCTACGCACTACATAGATACTTACAGTGACTGAATCAGCAGTTTCGCTGGCTGGGTCTGGTGTCGCTGTGTTGCATAATGCTATAGTAGTCACAGCATTTTCTCTACCAATTACACCACCTGCGATTGGACCACCTGTGGTTGAGCTGGTAAACACTTTCACTGGCGATGTGACACTGGTGGAATCTATCAGTGATAGTGTACCTTCTGGAGTTTCATAATTTCTTATCATATGTATCTCTTAAAATAGCATGCTGAATACCAGTGCTTTGTTTTTACTTATAAGTTCTCCTGTCTGATGATGAGTTGTTAAACTGTCATTGACAAAATATAATCCTGTGGTTCCTATTCCAGAATTGCCTGCATACAATAGTGTACTGCCAGAAACATAAGCTGGAGTTGTAGGAACGTATGGGAATGCAAGGGGTGGAGTTTCTCCTGATGTGCCGATTTTTTCTATCTGTATAGCATAATTAGTCTGAAGTTTACCTGTACCTTGAGTTCTTATATAAATGTTTTCGTTGGTTATGCTGGCACGACTTGTGATTTCATTACGGTCCGGACCGCCGCCAATTTCTAAATCGCCAACTTCAAGTCTATTAGAATAGAATTGTCCAATTAATGTATCGTCGACTATGATAGAAACTGCACTTTCACCGTATGTACTAAAAGTTGTACCACCGCCGTTGTATGCAAAATATGCCAACGAGCCAGCAGTACCTTGCGTGTTCGGAGTTATATCCTTGTCAGCAATAACAACTTTAGTGTCTTGACTCTGAGGAGCTACAATCTGAAATGTTGGATTATTTTGAATTGCATCATCGACATATTTTTTATTTGGCAATACATCGTCGACACTGCCTGGCACCGCAGCTTCTCTAGCAAGTATCTGTGCTTCGTAAGTAGTTGTACCAAAAACTTTTACCAATCCTGTGCCTGTGCCTATCAAGGTAAGGTCGCCGTCGTCAGTGGTACTGTTGGTCAGTATCTGTTTTAGTCTAAGACTGCTGGCATCAAAATTAAAAGGTCCTGGTGCTGACCCGTGTGCTAGGATCCATGCATCAGTGCTTTCGTCGTAGAGAAAGCTGGCATTGTTCTGCGGGGTTACTGCAGATGTGTTACCACGTTCAATTTCAATACCAGAATAAATCAGAGTGACTCCTGGCCCAACTTCCCCAGTGTTTAATGAGATGATGTTATCTTCGATGGTTAAGTTGGTGGTACTGATGTTAAAAGTATCACCTTCTACCACAAGATTACCAGTGACTCGTACTGAGCCACCACTCGCAGCAGGACCGGTATCAAGTGTTATCTTGGCACCATCACCTGCTCGAATGTTGTAGTCACCGTTGACTCTGAGAAACTGACCCATTAGTGCATCCTAATTACATTGTTGTTAAAATAAGAACAGTAGTTGATGAGTCATCACTCAACGACCACTTGTAACGAACACTGTTAAAGTCTGTGGCAATTCTGTTAGTCAATTCACGTAATCTAATTTTTGGACCGCCTTGAGCGGCAATATAACCTACAATAACCATCTCACCTGCAACAATATTTGTAGAGTCGTCATATGCTTTATCAACTAATTTACAAATTGCTTCATCACCATCTTCAGCATGTTTAACTAGGAATCTACGTGCAGACTTTTGTTTAAGAATATAAACATCAGCTGTAGAATCTTCTGTAATTTGATCTTTACCAGCAAATCCTGCTGCTTCGACCGGAATGTGTGGATAGGTTGCATTACCTAATACACCAAAATATCGTTTATTAATTGGACGTCCCATTTGTTTCTCCTTTATTTGACGTTCTAGGTCATACGCGGTGGGTGCCGCATAATAAATTCTAGATACTTTATTTATCCGCGGCTCAGCAGACTCATCAGTTCCATTTTTTCTACTGTGGATAGTACAGCGTTGATAGCATCAATTTCTTGTTGTGCTTTTTCTAAATAACTGCGATTTTTGGTTTGTCTGTACATGACCATAATCTTGCTGTGAGTCTGTATGTGAGCATCTATGATTTTTTCTATGCGGTGTACATCATGTGTAAACATTGGAAAGCGTTTACGCCACACTGAAAATTGCTGTGTCAGTTCGGCAAAATCTTTATCAGTTTCTACTTTCATCCTGATATTTAAGTCAAACAAAAAGGCTCCGAAGAGCCTTTTTGAACTTGCGTTATACGTATTACTGATTAAGCAAAACGTAGGTTAGCGGATGTTACATCAACAGTCGCTAGGTAGTCACCTGCATTACCTAGAGAAGATGCTGTGTTTGTCAACTCAACATAACCATAACGTGTCATGAATGACACGACTGGTTCGAAAGTTGCTGGGTCAAGAACAACACCACTGCTCATCAATGGAATGTATGGGCAATAGAATGCTGCTGCGTCAGACTCAGAAGATCCTTTGTAACCAATCAATACCTTGTCATTTTCAGCATAGGCATTCACATACACTTTCATTGCTGAATTCAATGTACCAACAAACTTGGTGTTTGTAGGTGCTTCGAATGTGCCTTCTGTTGTACGAGCAAATGCACTTGTTGTAGCAGACTGTAGTAGTGTTAGAACTGTTGGCGATACAACTGCCCAGTTACCAGCACCACGACGTGTACGCTGAGCGATCAAGTTAGCAGCACGGTTGATTTGAACAGCTAGAGCAGCATGTTCGTCACCAACGAATGTAGCAGTACCAGATACAGCAGCTTGGTCATAGGTCAAGACTGTTGAAGACAATGTAAACAGACTACGAATAACTTCTTGGTCGATCTCAGCTGTGATCTCTTGTGCAAGAGCAGCCATGATTTCTGCTTCGATGTCAATGCCTTGTTGGGCTTGTGCATCTTGAGCAGCTTCAAAAGTCCAGCGAGCTGACAATTTACGTGTCTTAGCTTCAACTGTTTGTTTCAAGATTTGAATGCTTAGTTTGTTACCAGCAACACCTTCTAGTGCTGATGTAGCTGCTGGCTTACCAGTGCTAGCACCGGAATAACCTTCTGCAATCTTGAATGGGCTTAGAGCTTCTTCACCAGCTGTTGTAGAACCGCCAGCTGAACCTGTAAAGCTATCTGAATAGCGAACACGTAGAGTATGGATCTGACCAACTGGGCCTGTCATTGGTTGTACACCAACGAGTTCATTAGCAATGACCGTAGGCATTACACGTCTGATCACAGGTAGGATCACACGATTTAGTGTTGCAACGTTACCGGCGGATGTAGCACCAGCGGTGGCACTTTCTGCGAGATACTTGCGGGTATTCTCTAGAGTGGTTGCCATTACTGAACGCTTGTTACCTTGTAGGCCTTCTAATAGTGCCTCTTTGGTTTCCGACCAGCGTGACTCGAGTAATTGTGACATTATAGTTCTCCTTAAACTTTTAGTCCCGCAAGCCTGCGGATGTCAAATATCTCAGCGGTTTTTTCTTCTTTACCGCTGGATTGTGGTGCCTGTTTATCGCCTGTGATTTCTTTGCCTTCGGATAGTACTTTCTTCGCCGGTGCACCACCATTCATTACTGCTGGTAGGTATTTGTCGAAAGCTGTACGTAGCTTGTCTGTTTGTGTTGATTCAAGTAGACTGCCCATTACTTGACGTTTATCTCCAGTCAACGGTCCTAGCAATTCGCTCATAACTTCTTTGCGTTGGTTGTTTTCTTTGATAATACGTAGTTCGCGATCTTTCTGTGCTACTTGTTCTTGTGATTCTGCAACAATTTTTACTGCTTGTTCTAATTCAGCTTCTCTGGTCAACATAACTTTAAGAAGTTTTGCTGTTTCAGATTTCTCATTTAGATGACTTGCAGCATATTCGCTAGCGAATGATTCAAAAATTCTGCGACCAAAATCGTTTCTGCGAGCTGATTCAATGTCTTCACGTAGCTGTGTCATTTCAGAACGTAGTCCTTTAGAGACTGTTTCTTCAATGATCTTGCTTGAACGTGCAACAAAATCTTTCTTAACTTGTTCAAACTTGGCTCTGCTTTCGCGGACTAGTTTAACTTTAGTTTCAGCCAAGTCTTTCTTGTCTGTGTGGAATTCTGCGATTTCTTTCGCTAGTGCATCCACGATAAAAGATTCTAATTTAGCAACATTGTTTGCAACTGTTTTGCGATCTTCGTGTAGTTCTGCCAATTCTTTGTTAAGATTATTAAAGATAAACGATTCCATTGCTTTGGCATCATTTTTCATTTTCTTAGCATACTTGGCACGGGCTTCAATAAGTCCTTGGCGGTCTTCTGCCAATTCACCTAACTCAGCGTGTAGGCGATCTGATAGCATGGCTTCTACAGCTTCTACCATTGCGCTTTTATCGTACTCATACTTCTGAGCAAATTCTTCACGTAGTTCAGCAGTTACTTGGTCACGGCTTTCTTGAATTCTACTTTCCCAAGCTGATTCAATT
>Ga0209500_10000336_pt1 | contig 41325 bp, 52 predicted proteins | sample S_140212_EF_Meta_FD_187323 | JGI IMG/M metagenome (GOLD analysis project Ga0209500, IMG submission 187323) | Freshwater microbial communities from Lake Simoncouche, Canada to study carbon cycling - S_140212_EF_MetaG (SPAdes) (version 2) | ecosystem: Environmental > Aquatic > Freshwater > Lake ... | reverse complement strand
ATTTAGATAGTGGAATTATGGAGTTGCTGACGGGTTATAGAATGATCAAGAACAACATCTATGGTAATGTATAATTAGATTTCAATCACTACAAGAGCATTTTACACCCTGGTTTCAAAGATGTCAAGCAATTAAAAAGGTAAATAATATTATGGCTACAAATCATTATGTGAACAACGCAGACTTCCTGGCAGCACTCATTAAGTACCATGAGGACTGTGCGAAAGCAAAAGAAACAGACGGACCAGAACCCAAGATACCTAACTATATTGGTGAATGTTTTTTAAAGATTGCTGAACATCTGTCTCGCAAACCAAATTTTATTTCCTATACGTACCGTGATGAAATGATCTCTGATGGTGTAGAGAACTGTATCATGTACTTCCGCAATTTTGATCCTGCCAAATCAAAGAATCCATTTGCATACTTTACCCAGATAATTTACTATGCTTTTCTTCGTAGAATTATGAAGGAAAAGAAACAATTATATGTGAAGTATAAGGCAACTCAACAATTTGGATTACTGGATGAAGGCGAAATGTTTGAAGATGAAAATGGTAATATGAAACAGTTTGAATTGTACGATAACATTTCCGAATTCATCTTTAACTTTGAGGAAAATAAGAAGAAAAAGAAGGAAAAGAAAGCGGAAGGTCTTGAATCTTTCCTACAAAATGATGTAGAATAGACATATGAAAATTTGCATACTTGGCGATACGCATCACGGAATGCGTGGTGATTCTTTAGAGTTTCATAAATACATGGAGAAGTTCTACACGAACACGTTCTTTCCATATCTAAAGGATCACAATGTTACTACCGTTATACAACTTGGTGATCTATTCGACCGTCGGAAGTTTATTAACTTTAACTCACTTTACCTCTGCCGTGAATATTTCTTCAAGAAATTACAAGACAATGGTATACGATTCATTACATTGTTGGGCAACCATGATGTCGCATTCAAAAACACCTTACAGGTTAACTCATCACAATTACTCTTAAACGAGTATGACAACATTACTATATGTGATTCTTTTACTACACTTAACTTTGACGGTATCGATATTGATATTGTGCCTTGGTTATGTGATGATAATGAAGATGATATCTTTGAGCAGATCAAACAAACCAAATCGCAAATCTGTTTAGGGCATTTTGAACTTCGTGGGTTTGAAATGGAACGTGGTGTGTTCTGTCATACAGGTATAGAGAAAGATAAATTAACCAAATACGATGTAGTTCTTTCTGGACATTTTCATCACAAGTCTAATGATGGTCACATTCACTATGTTGGTACTCCAGGTGAAATAACATGGTCAGATTATAAAGACCCAAGAGGCTTTCATATCTTTGATACTCATACCCGTGAAATGGAATTCATTCAAAATCCATACCGCATGTTCTATAAGATAAACTATGATGATACCTTAGAAAATATGGCAGAACAATATCGAACATTTGATTATTCAATCTATGAAGGTTCGTATGTTAAAGTGGTAGTGGTAAACAAATCAAATCCATTCTTGTTTGATATAGTAATAGATCAATTATACAAAGCAGGTGTTGCTGACATTTCCATTGTTGAAGATTTTACCGAAGTCACTCTTGATGCTGATCAAGACTTGATTGATCAAGCGGAAGATACCATGACGATTCTTTCCAAATACATTGATAACTTGACACTGAATGTAGAAAGTGATAAACTTAAAGGTCTAATGCGTGAACTTTATGTTGAAGCACTAAACACTGAAACTGAATGATAATATTCAAAACACTCCGTTGGAAAAATCTACTTTCAACTGGTAATCATTTTACGGAACTAAAACTAAACAGTAATACCAACACCCTAGTTGTTGGTACTAATGGTTCTGGTAAGTCCACCATGCTGGATGCGTTGTGTTTTGCTTTGTTTGGCAAACCATTTCGTAATATAAACAAACCTAATCTATTAAATTCAATCAACGGTAAAGATTGTATTGTAGAAGTTGAGTTTAATATTGGCAACAAACAATATAAGATTGTTCGTGGCATCAAACCAAATTTGTTTGAGATATATCAAGATGGTGAATTGATTAATCAAGACGCCGCAGTACGTGACTATCAAGAGTATTTGGAAAAGTTTATTTTAAAATTAAACTATAAATCATTTACACAGATTGTTATTCTTGGATCGGCATCATTCACACCATTCATGCAATTGTCTGCATCTGATCGCCGCTCTATCATTGAGGATCTTTTAGATATTGAAATCTTTTCTACCATGAATAGTTTGGTAAAAGAAAGAACTTCAACAAATAAAGAACAAACATTTGTAAAGAAAAGTGAGATAGATTTACTGACGCAGAAATACAATTTAAAAAAAGAACATCAAGATAAACTCAACGAAGATAAAGATGTAAAGGTAAACGAATATGCTAGTGAAATACAAAGTTGCAGAGAAACCATACGCACCTTACATAGAGAGATTGACGATCTGGAGCGACAGAAACAAACATATACCGAAGTCTGCTCGAAAATTCCTGAAAATGAAAAGAAGATTACTGCGTTTAAAAAAGTTGAATCAAAAATTGAAAGCAAGATATCCCAAGTGGGAACAGATAGAGATTTCTATGAACACAATGCTGATTGCCCAACGTGTAGGCAGGCCATTACCTTGGAGTTTAAAGAAGGGCACATGGGCACTCTACTATCAAAGGAGCAGGAACTTGTTAGTGGTCTAACAGAACTTCAAGTGAAGATAACAGAGCATGAAACTTTGCTGACATCTTTGCGTTCCGATGAACAGACACTACACACAATACGAATTGAACTTGCAACCAAACAAACTGGCAAAGCAGGATTGGAAGCAGCAATTGTAAAACTAGAAAAACAAATTGCAGATTTAAATGCATCTGAAGAAAGTGCTGATGCTAATGAGTTGGTTGACTTACAGGAACAAATTTCAACATCACAATCTGATTTGAGAGTGTTGATTACAGAGAGGGCATACTATGATGCAGCATCAGTTCTTTTAAAAGATACTGGCATCAAGACTAAGATCATCAAACAATATCTACCCATCATCAATAAACTAATCAACAAGTATCTTGCCTCATTAGACTTCTTTGTCAACTTTAATCTTGATGAGTCATTCAAAGAGACAATCAAGTCACGCCATCGTGATGACTTTAGTTACCACAACTTCTCTGAAGGTGAGAAGCAACGTATTGATATGGCATTGATGTTGACGTGGAGGGCGGTTGCTAAACTAAAGAACTCATCCAGTACCAATCTGTTGATACTAGATGAGGTATTCGATTCTTCCCTAGATACTACAGGCACAGAAGAACTGATGAAGATTCTACATGCACTTGATGAAGTAAACCTATTTGTAATTAGTCATAAGGGCGATATACTGCAAGATAAATTTGCCAACACAATTAAATTTGAGAAAGTAAAAAACTTTTCGAGGATAGTAAAATGATAGAGATAAGTGGACACATGGATAGAGATCGTAAGGCGGTCGTATCTTTGGACGAAGAAACAAAAAATTATATTGTAACCTGTACGGACAAGTTTGGTGTAAGATATACCTCAGACTTTTTAACTTTACATGCAGCAGAGAACTTTGCTGAAGAATGGGTACTAGAAAAATGAGTGAGATATTAACGATTGATACCACAGCAGGTATACAAACAACAGAGAGACTTGATCCATTGCCTTTGTTTGGCGAAAATTATCCTATGTTACTTACTGTAATTCCAGAATACAAAGATGGATTTCCTGCTCCAGCATTAGTGACCTTAGCAAAACGATTGAAGATGACCATGAAGTTATATGGTGGTGTTGGACTATCTGCCAATCAATGTGGTGCATCGGAAAGAATGTTTGTTATAGGTACAGATGAGTTCCAAATGGTATGTTTAAATCCAAAAGTCATTAGGCAATCAGAAACGCTTGCCAAAAATAAAGAGGGTTGTCTTTCCTTCCCTGGATTGTTTTTTAATGTTGATCGACCAGAGTGGATTGATGTAGAATATATGGATGAGTATGGCGTTGTAAAAGAAGGTAGACTTGAGGGTGTAAGTGCTCAATGTTTCTTACATGAACTGGAACATCTAAATGGAATTAAGTTTACTAGTCATGCTAAACCAGTAGCACTACAAATGGCACGTAAGAAACAAAAGAAAACAATCAAGACCATCGTGAGGAAAGCAAAGAATGATCGACAAATTGCTTGAGAAATTTGTTGCAACTAATTGTAACGATGAAACTGTTGCCGTTCTTCTTTCAGGTGGTGTAGATTCATTATCACTAGCACTTACAGCACATCGATTAGGTAAGAAAGTTCATGCCTATACTTTTCACTTAGAAGGTCAACCTACATATGATGCTGAGAAAGCAAAGAGTACAAGCGATAAGATGGGTTGGGATTGCACAACTGTAGTTGTACCAATAAACAATTTAGAAAATGATTTTGAAACATTACGTAAGAATTGGAAGTGTGTTAAGAAAACACATTATGAATGTACGTTTCCTTTTATGTACATCTATCCTAAAATAGAAGAGACAAATATTCTATCTGGAATTGCTGCCGATGGACACTATGGAGTATCAAAGAGAGCATGTATTCATTTCAAACAACCCAAGTCATTATTCGATCAATTTCGTCAAGATTACTTTGGTCAATCTAATCCAGCAGGATTAAGTCAGCAGTTATTACTTGCCGAAAAATATAATAAAAAGTTTGTAGCACCATATCTTGATACTACCGTTGTCGATTTCTTCCGACAATACGATTGGTTCGAGTTGAATAAGCCACATCAAAAGCATCATGTGCTTGCCGCATTTCCAGAATTTGAAACTATAGGTAAACCTAAGTCACATATTAATCTCCAATTGGGATCAGGTATTGACAAAGCATTTGAAGTCCTGTTACAATCAAATAGAGTGAATTATAAAAAACGAAAACGCATGTTAGATGTATACCGAGATTGGAAAGATTATGCCGAAGTACGAACACTATTCGATTGAAGATGTAAAGAAATCCTCTGCCCGTAAACTGTTTACCGTTGTCAGTACGTTTGCTGGCGGTGGTGGTAGTTCAACAGGTTACAGACTTGCTGGTGGCAAAGTGATTGCTATCAATGAGTTTGTGGAAGAAGCAATCAAAACTTACTCTACAAATTTCCCAGACACAATAGTAATTCCGGGCGATATCAAGAAGATCAGTGGTAAAGATTTTCTTGATGCTGGTAATCTGCAAGTTGGTGAGTTGGATATACTTGATGGTTCACCACCATGTTCTGCATTCTCCGTTGCAGGTAAGCGTGAGAAGAATTGGAAAGGTGCAGTCAAAGATACCACTGAGAGTCATTTTGATTTTGAAACTGGTGAAGTTGTATCTGAAGGTGAAGTCGAAGTTAAGTCTGGTGTTAAACAATACTCAGACGATCAAACTGTAGAAGCAATTGAAGATTTATTCTTTGAATATATTCGTGTAGCAAAAGAATTACAACCCAAGATAATCATTGCAGAGAATGTCAAAGGCATTACGATGGGTGAAGCACGTAGAAAACTGATTGAGTTTCAAAATGCTTTTGAAAAGATTGAACCAGGTTATCTTGTAACACATCACGTGTTGAATGCTGCTGACTATGGTGTGCCACAAGCACGTGAACGTTTGTTCTTTGTGTGTGTACGTCAAGATGTTGCTGATGCTGTTGGTATCAACTTTCTAAACATGGAAGCAATGACTAGGCCACATGCAACAACAAAACATATAGGTATCAAAGATGCTATCGATCATATTGAAAATGATCCAGAAGAAGAGAAAGAACTATTAGATTTTGTTGAAGGTTCGTTTCAGAAAAAGTTTGTTGAGTTACTACCATTCAATCCAACTAGACATACTAAACCATCTGATACAGAATTCCGTGATAAGAATCCTAAAGGTTCGTGTTTCAATATGATTCGACCAGCGATTCAATTACCATCACCTACATTGACACAAGCAGGTCAACAGAAAGGTGTGAGTGGTGTGTTTCACTATGCTAAGAATCGTAAGTTGACAATCAAAGAATTAAAAATATTGATGAGCATTCCAGATGATTATATACTGACTGGAACGTTTGATCAGAAAGCAGAACGACTTGGCCGTATGGTTGCACCGAAGATGATGGCAGCATTAGCATCAAACATTTATGAGAATATATTGAAGCCCTACAAGGAATCGCTATGACTAAGTTTACATTTGCACAGAGAGAAGAAGGTTTCGATAATCACATAGAACATTCTATTCGTGGTTATACTAACCTATGGAATGATGTGTTGAAGTATTCAGAATACTTTGTTGAAGATGAAGCATCGGTTGTTGATGTTGGTTGCTCAACAGGTAAATTATTGAAGGCAATGATAGATCAGAATACGTTTGCACCTAAAGCAAACTACTTTGGTATTGAAGTAGAAGAAGATTTCTTTTCAACATTTCCAGCAGATGAAAAAGAATTTTCCAATCTTAAATACTTTAAGGGTGACGTTCGTGACTTTGAATTTAAGAACTGTTCCTTAGTAACATCAATCTTTACTTTGCAATTCATACCAGAGGCTGCAAGAACTAATATCATTCGACAAATCTATGATGGGTTAAACCCTGGCGGTGCATTTATCTTTGCTGAGAAAACTGTATCAGAGTGTGCAAGAATAAATGAGATAAGAACCTTTACATACTACGATTACAAACGAGAACACTTCACATCGGATGATATTCTAAATAAAGAAAGACAGTTGCGCCACATGATGAAGTTGAATACCAGAACTGAGTTAATGAACAAGTGTGCCACTGCTGGCTTTAGTTTCCAAAAAATAGAATCATTCTGGCAGAACTATGGGTTTGTTGCTTTTATTGCAATAAAATAAAGGGCTTGACAATCTGCGGTACCTATGAGACAATATGTATATTGAGTTACTAGGAGAAGCAAATGTCAAAATTACAAGAGTTAGTTGACAGAAATGAAATGGATTATGAATTTGCTATTCTTGATATCAAGAATGCAATATCCACCTACGGTATAGATATACTAGCAGAAGTGTTGCCGTCACATCTTATAACCCACTTGACAAATGTCGTGGTCCCTGATACAATGTTAGTTCAATAGTTGATGGGATATCAAATGAGCAACATTCAAAATCAAAAATCAGGTCTAGCCAAACTGCTGGCTACTGAGAATCTTACAATCCAACACAAAAAAATATCTACCGCAGCATTCGATCCTAAAAATCGTGTACTGTATTGCCCTATATGGGAAGATATGTCAGGTGATATGTATGACCTATTGATGGGTCATGAAGTTGGTCACGCCTTAGACACACCATCCGACGGTTGGCATGATGCAATCCACGCTATGGGTAAGAACTATAAAGGTTTCTTAAACGTAGTTGAGGATGCACGTATTGAGAAACGTCAGAAGCGCCGTTACCCTGGCCTTCGTTCATCATTCATCAAAGGTTATGATGAATTAATGAAGCGTGATTTTTTTGGTCTATCTGGTCGTGATGTTAATGCAATGACATTCATTGACCGTCTGAATCTTTTTACCAAGTCTGGTTACACAATGCAAATTGCATTCACCGATGATGAATTGGTGATGATTGACAAAGTTAAAGAATGTGAAACATGGGATGATGTTCTCCGAGTTACCAATGAAGTTTGGGATTACTCTAAAAAAGAACAGCAAGAAAATCAATTGCCTGAAGAGTATGATTACCGTGCTGGTGAATCTGGTGACGGTGATGATTCTGAATCTGGTCAAGGTGACGGTGATACCGAGACTGATGGTGAAGATGAAGAAGAAGGTAAGTCTAAGGGCAACCTTGATGAAGATGGTGATGAAGCAGAAGGCAAAAGTTCTGGTGATGGTGAAGATGATGAGGATGGTGAAGATGATGAACTAACCGATGTTATTAATCGCTTCAAAGAATCACAAGGTACTGATGAGGACTTTGAACCAACTTGTGAGACTGATGATAACTTCCGTAAGAATGAATCGTCATTAATTGCTGCTAAGGCACGTGAGTATGTGTATATAAGTATCCCTACGCCAAATCTGCAAAGAATTGTGACACCTGCAAAACGTGTTCAAGAATTGTTGACCGAAGCCTTTGTTGCTCAATGCGGTACTGTAGCATACGGTAGCGGTGCTAACGAATTGTATAATGAGTTCCGTAAAAAAAATGAACGTTATATTTCTTTGTTAGCAAAAGAATTTGAAATGCGTAAAGCAGCATCTAAGTTTGCAAAAGCAAAAGTATCTGAGACTGGTGACATTGACGTAAACAAAATTTACAAGTACCAGATTGATGATAACATTTTCAAAAAGATTATGCGTGTTCCTAAAGGTAAATCACACGGCATGATGTTGTTGTTAGATAAGTCAGGTTCGATGGCTGGTAACCTTGCTGCATCATACGAACAGATTCTTATCCTTGCAATGTTCTGCCGTAAAGTAAACATTCCTTTTACAGCATACGGTTTTGGTAATGCACGTGGTCTCCGTGACTTAGATTATCCACGTGAAAAAAATAGTAACTTTGATGAAGATGGTCATTTCAAATTTGGTCATAGTTCAGGTTGCTTCAGTGAAAACGTTGGTGAACTTCGTTGTTCCGAAGTTTATCTTCGTGAGATGATCAATTCTAAAATGAGCAATGCAGAGTTTTCTAAATCAGTAAAGAATATTCTTTGTTTGATGGATGCATGGGCAAATCGTAACGGACGTGGTAGATTCATGCGTCCACAGTGTGATTCGTTGTCGAATACACCGATGTCCGAAGCATTGATTGCTTTGCAACCAATCATCAAAGAGTTTCGCCGTGTCAACAATCTTGACATTGTAAATACTACAATCGTTCATGACGGTGATGCTGATACGATATGCTGGTTCAATGCACAAAATGATGAGAAGGCAAAGTATTTTGATTCAAACAATCAAAACGTTTTTCTGGTCGATAAGAAAAACAAAGTGCAAGTGAACTTGTCAATGGGTGAGGATGATGTTCGTGAAGGTGTATGTGAATGGCTCCAGAAAACAACTGGTACCAAGATCGTAGGTTTCTATCTGACACCAATCACCAGTGCTAAGTTAGCATTGAAGCGCCGTATGTTTGCTGATGATCTAAATGCAGTCCGTCACAAGTATCATGAAGCAAATGAAATTCTTGCAAAGTATGTGAAGAAATTGAAGAAAGAAAAATACCTTGAATCAAAAAATAAAGGTTATGATTCTTTCTATATTTTACCTGCTGGTTCCGATCTGTCAGTTGAAGATGAAACTTTTGAAGTGAATGGTAAGGCAACAACAGCAACACTTACCAAAGCATTCATGAAATTCAATAAGACCCGCCAGATCAACCGTGTGTTAGTATCAAGGTTCATAACACAGATAGCAGTTTGATAAGTACCCGACCACTTGACAAACGGTCGGGTACCATTTATAATGATGTTTCAATAGTTAATTGGAGTTTATATTATGGCTAATCGTTCCGATGTGCGTAGTAAATTTATTAATGCTCTTATCCTTACAGGTAAGACAACAGTAACCCGTCAAGAAGCAAAAGACCTTGCTAAAAAGTTAGGGTTAGCAAGTCCACAATGGTTCACAAAAGATGAGACAAACCGCGTAGGTCGTGGTCTGTATCGTGTACCCTCCGCTGTTAATTCGACGGCTCCAGCGCCCGTTATAGAACTCTCAGCACAGGTTCTCCCTATGACAAAGCCCGTAGAATCTAAGTCTGGTAATCGCATTGCGAATGTGATAACAGAACTTGAGATGGAAGACTTAGTGCCTGTCAAATATGATAACTATGTTCCTTTTGGCAACTTTGAAGATGTGTTGTCAATCATACAAGCAAAACAGTTCTTCCCTGTATTTGTCACTGGTCCTTCTGGCAACGGTAAAACAATGTCAATCGAACAAGCCTGTGCCAAAGCAAAACGTAAATTCGTTTGCGTATCAATGACACCAGATACCGATGAGGGTGATCTGCTTGGTAACTATGTATTGATCAACGGTCAAATGGAATGGCGTGATGGTCCAGTTACTCTAGCAGCCCGTCAAGGTGCCGTGCTCTGTATTGATGAGATTGACTACGGCTCAAATAATCTTTCCTGTTTGCAACGTGTATTTGAAGGCAAACCATTCTTACTAAAGAAAAAGAATGAGTTAATCACACCTGCCGAAGGCTTTACAGTTTTTGCTACTGCAAATACAAAAGGTAAAGGTTCAGAAGATGGTCGCTATATGTTTACCAACGTATTGAACGAAGCCTTCCTTGAACGTTTCCCAAATACATTCGAACAAGAATGGGCACCAGCAGCAGTTGAGAAAAAAATTGTTGCCAAAGAATTAGAGTCGGTCGGTAAAGAAGATAAAGATTTTGCCGAGAAACTTGTATCATGGGCTACGGTAATTCGTAATACCTTTGATGAGGGTGGTTGTGATGAAGTTATCTCCACTCGCCGTCTGGTACATATTGTAAAGACCTATGGCATCTTCGGTAACAAACTGAAGGCAATTCAGTTCTGCTTGAATCGTTTTGATACTGATACGAAAGTTACCTTCCTTGATCTGTATACCAAAATTGATGCTGGTGCAACGCCAGAGACAATCAAACAAGCAGAAGAACCAACACCAGATCCTTCGGTAGAAGTTCCTTTCTAATTCACAATTACCATTTAAACCATTGACACAGACGCAAGTCTGTGTCATAATTGTATTTTAAAGAGAGATGTATCACCTCTCGATTATTGTGTGATACTAATTATGGAGTTATTTTATGTCAGTACCTAAATCTCAAAATGAAAAACTGGTTGAGTTTTTCAAGTCAGGTAAAGATATCACTGAAAGTCAAGCACGTACCCGTTTTGGTGTAGCAAATCTTCCAGCACGTATTGCTGAACTTCGTGCAGAAGGTTACAGCATCTACAAAAACAAAACCAAGAATGGTCATACAATCTACCGCTTGGGTACACCTAGTCGTGCAATGGTAGCAGCAGCCTATTCGTTGATGGGCGCACAAGCATTTGCCTAAATTAGTTTGAAACTTCGTGGAGTGGAGACAATATATTATGTGTCTCTACTCTTTTTTTATGGATAAATTATGCAAATACAAGTAAACATTGAAGAATTGAGAAAGAACAAACTGTTTGTTGCGACACCGATGTATGGTGGTATGTCACATGGACTGTATGTAAAATCTTGTCTTGATCTACAAACCGTAATGATGCGCTACGGTATTGAAGTAAAATTCTCCTTCCTTTTTAACGAATCACTTATTACCAGAGCACGTAACTATTTGGTAGATGAGTTCCTTCGTACAGACTTCACACACATGTTGTTTATTGACTCGGACATTCACTTTGATCCGAACGATATCGTAGCACTGATGGCACTTGATAAAGATGTTATCGGTGGTCCTTACCCTAAAAAATCTATCAACTGGAACAACGTAGCAGAAACCGCACGTAAAAATCCTGATCTGAATCCTAAAGAACTTGAGAATCTAGTTGGTGAATATGTTTTTAATGTTGTTAAAGGCACGCAACAGTTCCAAGTTTCAGAACCATTAGAAGTTATGGAAATTGGTACTGGTCATATGATGATCAAGCGTGAAGTATTCGATAAGATGGCAGCACAGTATCCAACTATCAAATACAAACCTGATCATGTTGGTCAAGCACACTTTGATGGTTCACGTTACATTCATGCCTACTTTGATACAGTAATCGACTCGGTTGATTCTATTGTTGGTGGGGGTTCTGAACGTTACCTGTCAGAAGATTATATGTTCTGTCAGATGTGGCGTAAGATGGGTGGTCAAATCTATCTCTGTCCTTGGATGAAACTACAGCATATCGGTACCTATGCATTCACTGGTAACATGCCAGCAGTTGCACAGTATACTGGTAGACTATAATAAATGTACGTGAAAAATAATTTTAATTATGGAGTAATTTATGAAACTGTCTAACGACACACTGAATGTATTGAAAAACTTTGCCTCAATTAACCAGAGCATCATGTTTAAAAAAGGTAAGACTTTGAAAACTGTATCTGGTGGTAAGAATGTTCTTGCTGAAGCAACCATCAATGAAGAAATTCCAACAGACTTTGGTGTATATGATCTGAACAATTTTCTTTCAGTTTTATCATTGCATAAAGAAGAACCTGTCTTAGATTTTGAAACCAACGATGTTATTATCTCAGGTCTAAAAGGTCGCAGTAAAATCAAGTATCGCTTCTGTGCTGCACATATGATTGTGGTTCCACCAGAGAAACAAATCAATATGCCTGACCCTGAAATCTCTTTTGATATTTCAGCCGAGGATTTTGATTGGATATTGAGAGCCGCGAACGTTTTATCTTCACCAAATATTGTTGTTGAATCTGACGGTGACAAGATATATGTGACCACTATTGATATACTAGATGATTCTAAACATAATGATTCATTAGAAGTGTCTGATGGTAATGGTGATAAGTATCGTATGATATTCAAAACTGAAAACTTTAAGATGCTGGCTGGTGGGTATTCTGTTTCGATATCATCAAAAGGTATCTCTCATTTTAAACATAAGACAGTTAATATTCAGTATTGGATTGCAACTGAAACTGGTTCTACTTTTACAAAGGCTTAATCATGGCAATGAAAATGTTTACAAATGCATCGTCAGCATTTGATGGTGAATCGATTGCTATCAATTCAGATATTGTAGCATCAGTATTTGAGTTGATTAGTCCTGATGAAAATGCTAAACTACAGATGCGTACAGTTATCTTTGGTGTCAATGGTACTGATTGGCATGTTAAAGAATCGTATCTTGAAGTAGTTAATACACTGAACCAAAAAGACTGATTTTATTTTATTATGATTTATGTGAAAGGTTTTCATGGAACAATTTCTGTGGACAGAAAAGTATCGCCCAAAGACAGTAGAGGATTGTATCTTGCCAGAACGATTGAAAGTTCCGTTTCAGGAATACGTCAATCAAAAGCAGATACCAAATCTCCTACTGACTGGTGGGGCGGGCGTAGGCAAGACAACGATAGCAAAAGCAATGTGCAACGAGATCGGTTGCGACTACATGGTAATCAATGGTTCTGATGAGAATGGTGTTGACGTTATTCGTGTCAAAGTAAAGAACTATGCATCATCAATGTCATTCTCTGGTGGTCGTAAAGTTATTATTATTGATGAAGCAGATTATCTATCTCCAAATGCACAAGCATGTCTCCGTAATGCAATAGAAGAATTTGCAGTCAATTGCTCATTTATATTTACTTGTAATTACAAAGCAAAAATTATTGATCCACTTCATTCACGGTGTGCTGTAATTGACTTTGCTATGAAGAATGGTGAGAAGCAGAAGATGGCAAGCGCATTCTTCAAACGTATTCAATCCGTACTTGAAACTGAAAAGGTAGAGTATGATGATAAGGTAATTGTTGAACTTGTCAAGAAACACTTTCCAGATTTTCGGCGTGTTATTAATGAACTCCAACGTTATGCTCAACTGGGTAAAATTGATGTAGGTATTCTTTCTCAGATTGGTGATATATCGTTGACGCAGATTGTCAAACATATGAAAGAAAAAGACTTTACATCTGTTCGTAAGTGGGCAGCAACCGCAGAGATTGATCCGACAATGTTCTTCCGCAAACTGTATGATAATTTGTATGAGATACTGAAGCCATCCAGCATACCTGGTGTGGTGATAGTTCTGGCAGACTACCAATACAAGCAGGCGTTTGTTGCTGATCAAGAAATTAATTTGGTTGCATGTTTGACTCAAATTATGGCAGATGGTGAGTTCAAATGAGTAACCCATTTGACTATGTGAATCAGATTCTTCAGGGTAAGAAACAACTTATCGTGGATGAACTAACTGAGAAGGAGTACGTACCATTTCTAACCAATAGAAGTTTATCTCAACATAGGGACTGCGTTCTCCTCGCAAATGAGATGAACCAGCGCCACCATTTAGACAAAAAGATGCAGAATGACTTTTTACTAAATACTGTTAGGTCTGTGAAAAGATCGTTTGCGAAGTGGGCAAAGTCGGAAAAAGATGATGATATAGCATGTATCAAACTGGTCTACGGACTTTCCGACGGCAAGGCACGTGATGCCATGCGTCTACTAACCAAAGAACAAATCCAACAACTAAAAAAAGAAACCTTTATAGGTGGGTTAGGAAAATGAAATGGTTGATATATCTAAATTTGTCGAGGTCACCCTAGTAGAACAGGATGACTTCTTGAAGGTTCGTGAGACACTAACCCGTATTGGTGTGTCCTCACGTAAAGAAAAGGTATTGTATCAATCTTGCCATATTTTACATAAGCAGGGCAAGTATTATATTGTACACTTTAAAGAATTGTTTGCTTTAGATGGTAAGTTATCTACAATTACTGAAAATGATATACAAAGACGGAACGCAATTGCCAATTTATTAGAAGAATGGGGGTTGCTAAAGATCGTGGACTATGATATAGTAGAACATAATATGGCACCAATTCATCAGATCAAGATTATTGCTTTCAAAGAAAAAGATGAATGGGAATTGATTGCTAAATATAATATAGGTAAAAAGAAAACTGATTACTAATATGGTGACTTATCATGTACAAAGCGAAAAACAATTTGGTCAAACTTGTGAATAAGTATACCAAAGAAGAAGTATTTACTAGAGATTACGATGATGTGATTAGAGAAGGCGCCAATGAATTCGTTCGGGTCTTTACTCAATCAAATCCTCAAAGAACTTATCTTGTCAATCGCACAGCGTTTGAGATTGGCAAGTAAGTCGTGATGCCTTCGGGGTCACGTATTTTAACTTGCTTAATAGGAGAAAATGTATGACACGTATTTCATTTGGACCTTTGTTCCATCAAACACTTGGCTTTGAAAACTTTATTCGTGATGTTGAGAAAATTCTTGATAGTGAAATCAAACCATCAACTTTCCCACCACACAATATCATTAAATCTCTTGATAATAGATATTACATAGAAATTGCTGTTGCGGGTTTTACCAAAGATGAAATTGATGTTCAAGTCCAAGAAGGTAACTTGACAATCAAAGGTGAGAAGAAACATAAGGACGAAGTGACATATCTACATCAAGGTATTGGCACTCGGTCTTTCACTAAAGTGATTACACTTGCAGACACGATTGAGGTACGAGGTGCTGATATCAAGGATGGTATTCTACGCATTGGACTTGAGAACATCATTCCAGAACACAAGAAACCACGTAAGGTCGAAATTGGTAATAACTTGAGTGATTATAACCCTCAACTTCTACAAGAGCAAGAACCTATGAGTCGTGCTCAAGCAGAAAATCTACGTTCAACTTGGGCGGATAATCTAGCATCATAAACGGTGGGGCATTACGCCCCACTTATTAAAAGGTATATCATGGATAGAAACACAGAATCATATCTAAAAGTTTATCAGGTACTTTCTGAGGAAGAATGTATCAAGTCAGTCAATGCTCTGGAAGAAAAAGATAAAGAATTCCAGGTGCACCAATTTTATAATGTTCAAAACAATAGTTACCACTCATATGAACATGAACTTTCGATAGCATATTCTAAAATCGAAACAAAAGATTTGATCATGCAGAAGATTTGGGATACACTAAAAAAATATATTTTAGATGTTGAATGTCCATGGTTCAGAAGTTGGAATGGTTATTCAGAAGTTCGTTTCAATCGCTATCGTACCGACACACAGATGGCACTTCATTGTGACCATATTCATTCCATGTTTGATGGTATCCGTAAAGGTATACCAACACTTTCAATTCTAGGTTGTTTAAATGATGATTATAAGGGTGGTGAACTTGTATTCTGGAAAGATAAAGTTGTTGAACTAAAAGCAGGTGAGTTGATGATATTTCCTTCAAACTTTTTATATCCACATGAGGTCAAACTGGTGACTGAAGGCACTAGGTACTCATATGTTTCTTGGGCATGGTAATGAAACCTAATTCTAATTTTAAAATGACTAAACCATTGAAGGTCATGTTGGCCAATATGGAACCTGAACATAAAAAAGTCTATCGTGATGCTATGATATCAGCAATAATTGCACCAAAGATCGAATTTAAAAAGAAAAAGGAGACACCAAGTGAATGATATTCTGATGGGTTTGCACTTTCATAAACCGTTTCCTTTCAACTTCAAATCGAGTTGGATAAAAGCAACCTATGCTGGTGAAAAAGCACCGTATGGCTGGCATCCTCCTACTGATGATGAGTATATCAATACCACAAGACAACTGAGTATTCATGAGTATGCACACCATTATTCACGTGTTAGTGAGTCTGAGTTTTTGAAAGCAATGGGTGTTCTTGCAACAGAGTATTATCTATGGAAGTATGGTAAAGCAGATTATATTGGAGCAGGAAGTTATCGTCGGTATTTGTTACTTGATGATACTATGCCACAATCAGCACCTAAAGTTATCATGGCAGCAAATCAAACAACTGCGGATTATTTGTCCTCAGAAGCAATGAAAGATACTGCATTAAAACTGCTTGAGAAGCACGACTTAATTACAAATCTTCCTATCACTTTATCAGGTAAAGACATTGAATCACAATATCTTGAATCTCAACCATATGAGTATTGGAACTTGTTTATTCAAGGAATCATGGAACTGTTTCCAGACTACCGTAATAAAATTGATTGGTTCAAAGGTAACACGATAAACTTTGAAACATCTTATATTATGCGTAAACAGATGTTCAAGAAATACATAAGTGAATTTTTTGAATTGTTGGAATACATTTGGACTCATACCGATAAAACGTATCCAATAGAACCAACAACATCTGAACCATTTCCTTGGCGTTATCCTGGGTTCTTAGGTGAAAGATTCTTCCCGTTCTTTGTGTATGCAAACGGTTTAAATCCTGCATACGTACCACTGGTACTGGTAGAATAAAATTTCATTTTCGAATTCGAAATAGTCGCCGAAGAAAATCGTCAGAATGCTATACGTGAAGTGAGCACTTACTTATAATATGAAAACTAAATTTATTAAAGCACACATGCAGGCAGCAGAAGTTTATGCCGAATTATCATCAGCAACTAGACTTCATGTAGGTTGCGTAGTCGTAAAAGACAATACCATCATAGGTATTGGTTATAACGGTATGCCAAGCGGTTGGGATAATAACTGTGAAGTTACTGAATATATCTTGAAAGACGAATGCCATGCTACTCCAGAATGGTTGATTGAGCATGGTTTTACCGAAACTGCTCACGGTTGGACAAGAAAGAAAACCAAACCTGAAGTTCTCCATGCAGAAACCAATGCTCTGGCAAAGATTGCACGATCTACCAATTCTTCTGAAGGGGCAACACTATTTGTTACTCACGAACCTTGCTTAGATTGTGCTAAAATCATATATCAAGCAGGAATCAAAGAAGTATATTACCGTAATGGTTACCCACGGGCAAATGGCGGTATTGAATTTTTAAAAAAATGCGGTACAAATGTGTATAAACTTGACAAACAACAAGAGTCTTGATATACTGTTTATAGTCTTAATTTTATGGAGTTTACATGATTAGTACCACAAAAGTAGCAAAGCAAATCGTTGAAACAAATTCAAAATACCCTAAAGCATATAAGTATGATTTGTTTTTGCGTGAGTTCGACAGCAAGGTTGAGTTAGTTGGTCTTGTTGATGATCCTACATATGACATTGCCGACTTCCGTGGTCGTGAGATGTTATTTCCTAAAAAATGGGTGACTGTTGATGTCCTCGAATCTTCTATGAAAGTGTCCATATGAGTCAAATAAAATGCGTAACATTTAAAACACAACAAACAATTCTCTGCACATTGGAATATACTGATGAGTATGATCTGAATATAAAAAATCCAGTTCAGATAATTTCTGTTCCACCACAAAGTAATAAAGACCAAGGTGGTATTGGATTTGCACCTTATCTTGCATTTGCTGAAGAGTTTGTAACTGGTATTACAATCAAAAAAGAAGATGTGATTTGCGTAACCACACCAGTGATTGATATACTAAATCAATACAATAAAATGTTCGGCAGTGGTATTGAAATTGCACCTGCTGGTTTGAGACTATAACGAAAACTATGAATGTCAAAATATTATACTAATGTTGTTGTACAAGGCAATCATGTCTTGTACCGTGGTGTAAGTAACGGTCGGAGAGTAAAAGAGAAAATATCTTACTCTCCGACGTTGTTTTTGCCTGCTAAAAAACCTTCCGAGTATAAAACTCTATTCAATGAACCTCTTGAACCAATGAAGTTTGAGAATGTTCGTGAGGCACGTGATTTTGTAAAGAGGTATGGAGATGTTTCGAATTTTAAAATCTTTGGTAATACACGTTATGAATATGCATTTATCGCCGACAATCATAGAGGCATCGTTGATTGGGATATTTCTCATCTATCAATTGTTATAATCGATATTGAGGTTGGTTCAGAGAATGGATTTCCTGATCCATACAAAGCAACTGAACCAATCACTGCTATTGCCGTTCGTCAATTGAATGGCGGTACTATTGTGTATGGTTGCGGTAAGTTTGACAATCAAAATGAAACTGTTAATTATGTGGAGTGCCGTGATGAAATCGATCTTTGTAAAAAGTTCCTTGTTGATTGGTCAGATAACTATCCTGATATTATCTCTGGTTGGAATATCAAGTTTTTTGATGTTCCTTACCTTATCAATCGCTTTACACGTTTACTTGGCGAGGATAGCGTAAAGAAACTATCTCCATGGGGCCATACATTTACACGGAATGCTACATTCAAAGGTAAAGAGCAGATGATCCATGAGATTGTGGGCATCTCAGCACTCGACTATATTGAACTCTATCGTTGGTATGCACCTGGTGGTAATTCACAAGAATCATATAAACTAGATTCTATTGCTAACGTAGAACTTGGTGAAACAAAACTATCATATGATGAGTATGATAATCTTCATCAGTTGTACAAACTTAACTATCAAAAGTTTATCGAGTACAACATCAAAGACGTTGACTTGGTTGTTCAACTTGAAGATAAGTTGAAGTTGATTGAGTTGGCTATTACTCTTGCATATGATACCAAAACCAACTTTGAGGATGTCTTTGCACAAACTAGGATGTGGGATGCACTGATCTATAATCACCTTCTGGGAAAAAAGATCATTATACCACCTCGTATAACACAGAAAAAGAACGAAGCGTTTGAGGGTGCATATGTCAAAGACCCACAGATTGGTATGCATGATTGGGTTGCATCGTTTGACTTGAATTCTTTGTATCCACATTTGATCATTCAATATAATATCTCACCAGAAACTTTGATTGAAACTGAAGATTATACTGATAATATGGGTTCACTCTCTTCACAAGCGAATGTTGAGAACCTATTAAACAAACGATTAGATACAAGTACCATGAAAGATGTTACCCTTACACCAAATGGTCAGTTCTTTCATACAACTGAACAAGGTTTTCTACCACAGATGATGGTAGAGATGTATGAGGACCGAAAGAAGTTCAAGAAGTTGATGCTGAAGTCTCAGCAGGACTATGAGAATGAAAGTGATCCAAAAAAGAAATTCGAAATTGAAAAACTGATTGCACGATACAATAATCTACAGTTGGCAAAGAAAGTTACTTTGAATTCCGCTTATGGTGCCATGGGTTCACAGTATTTTAGATTTTATGATTTACGTTTGGCACTTGCTGTTACTACTGCTGGTCAACTATCAATTCGTTGGATTGAAAACAAACTAAATCAATATCTAAACAATATATTAAAAACTGAGAAAGACTATGTTATCGCCTCTGACACAGATTCGATTTATCTCAACCTTGGCCCGTTGGTTAATAGCGTCTACAAAAAAGGAAAGGAACCTTCAGCAGTTATCTCATTCATGGACAAGGTCTGTGAAGATAAAATTCAACCGTTTATTGATGAGAGTTATAAAGAACTTGCTGAATATGTACATGCGTTTGACCAAAAGATGATTATGAAACGTGAAGGTCTTTCAGATAAAGGTATCTGGACTGCCAAGAAACGTTACATTCTTAATGTGTACAATAATGAAGGTGTTCAATACAATGAACCTCATCTAAAGGTAATGGGTCTTGAGATGGTCAAGTCTTCCACACCTGCGGCTGTGCGTGAGAAGATGAAACAACTTATTAAATTGATTGTTACCACAGATGAACTAACAGTACAGAATTACATTGCGAAATTCAAGGAAGAATTTAATTCATTGCCTGCTGAAGAGATATCTTTTCCTCGAGGCATGAATGGATTGAAAGAGTATTCTGATTCTGCTACACTATATAAAAAAGGCACACCAATTCATGTAAAGGGTGCGATACTATATAATCATTTTCTAAAACAATATAATCTGACTACCAAGTATCCATTAATTCAAGAAGGTGAAAAGATTAAATTCACTTATCTAAAAACGCCAAATCCTTTCAAAGACTCAGTGGTATCCTATCCATCAAGATTGCCAAAAGAGTTGGGTCTACAAAACTATATTGATTATGACATGCAGTTTGAGAAAACATTCCTTGATCCAATTAAAATCATTCTTGTTTCTATTGGATGGGAAACTGAGAAGCAATCCACACTAAACTCATTCTTCGGATGAAAAACATACGCATAATTAAAACTGGCATTAACGTTTCTAAGATAAAGAAGCAGTTGGAAGAACATGCATCCGATTGGAATTATCAGAAGGGACTTGAAAATGCCACAGTTCTTGATCCTGATGTTTATATAAGCCAAAGTGGTGTGCTTCAACTGGTAATTGGTACAATAGATAAACCTGATGATTATGTATTTGATTCTGAAGGGTGTACACCAGCACCAGCATATTATCATCACACTGAAGCAGTGTCATTTATAAAACGACATTTTAAAGATTTCAGACGATGTGCGTTTCTTTCATTACCTGTTGGTGGTGAAGTTGGTAAACATACTGACTTTGGTACTTATTACCTCACTAAAGACAGATATCACTTGTCAATACAGGGTCGATACATGTATACTGTAGGAGATGAGAGTTTTATTGTTGAACCTGGCACATTGTTTTGGTTCAACAATAAACTTGAACATTCCGCTAAAAACATAGGAGATGAGGTACGTATTACATTAGTGTTTGATGTACCACATAATAAACGAAATCCATGATAAACGCTATTCTACCATTTATTACTGCAATTGCTCTGTCTGGTATTGCAGCATATTATTCCGTTATTGGTCTTGCACAGATATTTCCTGGTTCATACTGGCCTATTATCATTATGGGTTCGGTACTTGAAGCAGCAAAATTGGTAACAGTATCTTGGTTATACAATAACTGGAAAGAAACATTCTCTGCATTGAAAGTGTATTTTCTGATTGCAGTTATATTACTCATGGGTATAACTTCAATGGGTATCTTTGGTTATCTTTCAAAAGCACACATTGAGCATTCTACTGGTATTACACCATTGGTTGAAAAGGAATTCATTTATGATGAGAAGATCAAAACGCTTAAAGAAACCATCGAAGTTAATCGCAAAAATCTTTTACAGTTGGATGCGGCTGTCGATCAAGTCATGGCACGCTCGACGGACGAAAGGGGGGCTGAGAGGTCGAACCAAATCCGCAAAGCCCAACAGAAAGAACGTCTACGAGCGGCTGATGAGATTACTAGGGCGCAGACCGAAATACAGAAAATTACGGAAGAAAAGTCTCCTATCTCCTTGGAAATCAAAAAGGCTGAATCAGACTTGGGGCCTATAAAGTATGTGGCAGATGTAGTTTATGGCACACAAGATCGTGACTTGATTGATAAAGCAGTTCGGTTAGTAATCTTTGTAATTATTGTGGTATTTGATCCACTGGCAGTGTTGTTGTTGATTGCTGCTAATCAAACGTATCGTAGAATAGAAGAAGAAAGAGTTAAACCTAAAAGGGCAGTAAGAAAGAAAAAGATTGACAAGAATGATACTCCTAGTATAGAATCATTCTTAGTAGATGATAAGCATCAAGTAATACGGAAAGATAACATTGCTGACATTGGAGATATAGATGAGCGTTCTTGACAAGTTAAAAAAGGCATCGACAATTAAAGAAACTTCGATCCTTGCATCATCTCAGTTTTTTACTGAGAAAGATATGATACAAACTGGTGTGCCTATGGTTAATGTGGCACTATCTGGTAATCTGGACGGCGGTCTGACACCTGGTCTGACTATGTTTGCTGGTCCATCAAAACATTTTAAAACTGCATTTGCTTTGTTAATGGCATCTGCATACTTGGAGAAATACAAAGATGCCGTTATTCTATTTTACGATAGCGAGTTTGGGACTCCTCAATCTTATTTCGATACATTCAATATTGATACCAATCGGGTGTTGCATACTCCTATTACCGACGTTGAGCAGTTAAAACATGATATAATGGTCCAGTTGCAGCAGATTGCAAAAGGCGATAAAGTTATTATCATTCTTGATTCAATTGGTAATCTAGCATCAAAGAAAGAAGTTGATGATGCAACAGAAGGTAAGACTGTTGCAGATATGAGTCGTGCAAAACAAATGAAGTCGTTGTTCCGTATGGTCACACCACACTTGACTATCAAAGACATTCCAATGGTTGTTGTGAATCACACATACAAAGAGATTGGTTTGTATCCTAGAGATATCGTTGGTGGTGGTACAGGTTCGTATTACTCAGCAGATACAATTTGGATTCTTGGTCGTCAGCAAGAAAAGACCGGCACCGAAATCACAGGATACAACTTCATTATCAATGTTGAGAAGTCACGATTCGTGCGTGAGAAGTCAAAGATACCTGTGGCAGTATCGTTCGATGGTGGTATTCAAAAGTATTCTGGTCTGATGGACATTGCACTTGAAGGTAACTTTGTAAATAAACCATCTAATGGTTGGTATGCCAAAGTTGATCAAGAGACTGGTGAGATTGGTGACAAGAAACGTTTTGATGATACACAAACCGCAGAGTTTTGGAATGATATTCTTGCTAGTGAGAAGTTCAAAGAATATGTAAGGAAACGATATGAGATCACGTATGGCAGCATTATGGGAAACACTTCAGTTCTGGAAGAAGAAACCGATGACACTATTGTATAGTATAGACTATGATTTGGTTCCCTCTGAAGATGGAAAAGCCACAGCAGTGGGAATCAAAACTGGAAAATATACAGGAGTTTTATATCACTATGGTCACGCACAAATAATAGAAGAAGAGGAAGTTGCACGATTAAAATTTGACTATACTCTAATTCAAGAAGGTAAATTTACGGTTGAAGAATTGCAAAATGATCCCGAGTTTCGTGAGATTCTTGGTGATATACTAACAGAAATACTATTATCGAAAGTTGAAAATGGAGAGATTGGAAACGACAATAATAAAGAACTTGATATTCAATGAGGACTACGCACGTAAAATTTTACCTTTCATAAAGTCAGAATACTTTACAGACAACACCGAAAAAATACTCTTTGAAGAAGTCAATGAGTATATCAATCACTACAAACATCTTCCAACCTACGAATCACTTGTAATTAATTTTTCAGAATCCAAAAGACTTACCGAACAACAAGTTCAAGATTCAATTGAAATTCTTCGTAGAATCAATTCAGAGAAAGAAGAGAAATCAAATATAGAATGGTTAATAGACAACACTGAAAAGTTTTGCCAAGATAAAGCAATCTATAATGCCATCATGCAATCTGTAAAGATTCTTGATAACAAATCCGACAAAGACAGTAAAGGTTCTATTCCACAACTATTGAGTGATGCACTTGGTGTATCATTTGATTCATCTGTTGGTCATGATTATGTTGAAGATTCTGAAAATCGATTTGACTTCTATCATCGCCATGAAACAAAGATTCCATTTGACCTAGACATATTCAATAAGATCACTAAAGGTGGTCTGCCAACAAAAACTCTGAACATTGCACTTGCAGGTACAGGTGTTGGTAAATCTTTGTTTATGTGTCACGTTGCTGGTTCATGTTTATCTCAAGGACAGAACGTATTGTACATTACAATGGAAATGGCAGAAGAAAGAATTGCTGAACGTATCGATGCCAATTTGTTGAACATTGACATTTCTGATTTGCATGCCATCAGTAAACAGGACTATGACCGCAAGTTCTCTGCAATGCGAGTAAAGACACAAGGTAAGTTGATTATCAAAGAATATCCGACCGCGGCCGCATCGGCACTACACTTCCGCGCTTTGTTAAATGAATTGCAACTAAAGAAAAGTTTCAAACCTGATATCATCTTTATTGACTACCTTAACATTTGTGCAAGTGCCAGAATTAAAGCGGGTTCTAATGTCAATAGTTACTCATATATTAAGGCGATTGCAGAAGAATTGCGGGGTCTAGCGGTCGAGTTCTCAGTACCCATAGTCTCAGCCACTCAGACAACCCGTAGCGGGTTCACAAGCAGTGATCCTGGGCTTGAGGATACATCAGAATCATTCGGTCTTCCAGCGACTGCTGATTTTATGTTTGCTTTGATAAGTACCGAAGAATTAGAGCAGTTAAATCAGTTAATGGTTAAGCAACTAAAGAATCGGTACAATGATCCCAATACCTTCAAAAGATTCGTTATAGGTATTGACAGAGGCAAGATGAAACTGTATGATGTAGAACAGTCGGCACAAGAAGATATTGTCGATGCTGGTCAAATTGATAACAAACCACTGAATACTTTCGGTGAACGTGAACGTACAAGCAAGTTCAAAAACTTTGGGGGATTTAAAGTATAAATACTGAGTCAACGTTGTATGGAAAGGACTCGGAATGTTACAACCAAAAGATTTATTTGCTACTTTACAAAAGATAGACATACCACAATTGGTTCGACAAAAAAATGATAAATTTTGGGAAATCCCAATTAAAGAATATTCTAAGATTCTGAAAGGGGAAATACAAAAAAGTACGGAAATTCCATCAGAATCAAAAGGGTATCTTAAAGGTTTGGTTGATTTTATGGAAGGTAACACTACAGCAGATAATTTAAAAAAATTATATGTTAATAGTGGTAAACAAATAAAAACTGAAGATTTAATCAAAAATTTTGGAGAATTATTAGGGCCGTTTTTTGCACTTAAATTTCTTAGAGGTAGAACAGTACACAATATAGTTTTCCCAGTTCGACAGAACTATGAAGTTTTTGATTTCTTCATTAAAAATGAACATTATTACGGTTTTAGTTCTAAGGCAGCATCGGGTGGTACAAACACATTGGCACCTAAACTTGTGGTCGAAAGATTAGATGCGATGAGTGATGACCGAGAATTTGCGAAATATCAGAAAGAGATTGTAGTTCTAAGAACTTTGACGAATAGTGGAATGTATGAGGGTATTGTTCTTGCCTTTGGTGAATTGTTAAAAGATTCCTCAACTAAAAATAAAATGGATATTCCTGCAATCAAATTGCAAGAAATATTTAAGGGTGTCAATTTTAAAGATGATTCCACGAAATTTGAAACTTTTAAACTTAAAGAAATAACCAAAATAGGTTTAGAAAAACCTACAGCATATGCAAGGTTTTTAAATGAATTCATTATTGATTCTACAAAAAAAGTTCCAGCACAAGAAATAAAAGATTATCAAAGTGGTAAAAAAGCATATACGAGTACAAATGTGGTTTACGGTTTAACTAAAGTTATTGCAAAAACAGATTTTGACTTTGACTATGTTATAAATCAAGCGTTTCAAGATTTGAATGTCGTTAAAATGAGTATGAGTAAAGATGGAGTTCCTGCATTTAAAATGGTTTCAACGGTGGAAGCGGAAGACACTGTAAAAGGTGGTAATTATATATTTCGAAATAAAGCATCATTTACGAGAATAAATGATAAGTTAGGTTTACAACTATAATGAAATTTTTAGAATACATAACAGAAGCAAAAGAAGGCAAGAATGTTCATCTAGAACATTTGGAAGATAATGTATTGAATAATGGTGTGTCTGGTGCAAGAGAAGCAATTAATTTTCTGCGTTCACTCCGTAATATGTTAGCAGGTCACTCTGATGTTAAAGTGAATGTTACTACAAAATGGGACGGGTCACCTGCTATCTTTGCTGGTATCAACCCAGAGAATGGTAAATTTTTTGTTGGTACAAAATCAGTGTTTAACAAGAATGCCAAACTAAATTATACTGATGAAGATATTGATGAGAACCATGCGGCAGAAGGTCTAAACAATAAACTAAAGATTGCACTTGCGTATCTACCAAAGTTAGGCATTAAAGGTATTCTACAGGGTGATATGATGTTTACCAAAGATGATCTGACTCCACAAACAATTGAAGGTGAAGAGTATATTACCTTTCAACCAAATACGATTGTGTATGCTGTACCAGCAAATACTAAACTTGCAAAGATGATGATGGCGGCACAACTTGGTGTGGTGTTTCATACATCATACACGGGCAAAGATATTGAAAACATGAAAGCATCCTTCAACATTGATTTGGGACATCTAACAACAACGAAAGATGTTTGGTTTCGTGACGCATCATTCACTGATGCCTCTGGTTCTGCTACGTTTACAGAAAAAGAAACTGCTGATCTTACATCCATTCTTTCACAAGCAGGAAGATTGTTTACTACAATACCTGCACTGACATTGAATAAAATATCATCGTCCGAAACTTATCTGATGCAGATCAAAACGTACAACAACACCAAAGTGCGTGAAGGTCAAGAGATTCGTGATACCAGAGCACATGTAAATGGGTTAATGAAATGGGTGGAAGATAGACTCAATAAAGAAATACTAGCAGCAAAGAAAGCAGATACAAAAGAAAAGCGCATCAAAGAGAAAACAGAAGTCATGCGATTCTATCGTACTAATGCCGCTCAATTAAAGAATGTATTTGATTTGATGAATATGATCATTGAAGCAAAACTTATGATCATTCGTAAATTGGAAACCATTAGATCAATTGGCACATTTGTACGTACAGACAGTGGTTTCAAAAGCACAGCACCAGAAGGATTTGTTGCTGTAGATAAACTAAAAGGTAATGCATTGAAACTGGTTGATCGATTAGAGTTCAGTCATCAAAACTTTAATGCTGCCAAGAATTGGAGTAAATAATGGAATACGATATAAACAAAATTATGGCAGAGTATGGTGATGATGACTTTGGATTTACCACAGTTGATGAGGCAGAGTATGATGCAGTCATTGCAGAGAAAGATGAAACGGTAGAAGAATACAAAACAAGATTGGCACAAGTAGAAAAGATTATCATGCCTTTTCTGACCAATCTTTTAAAGTCACAGACACAACCATATATTCATTGGCCTAATCGTGGTCCAATCATTGAGAAACAGATACAGAAAATATTAACCTTAACGAGGGGATAATGGCATACTCCGACAAAGTATTAGATCACTATGAGAATCCAAGAAATGTTGGCGTATTTGCGAAAGAAATAAAACGAGTTGGAACAGGTATGGTAGGTGCGCCTGCGTGTGGTGATGTTATGCGGCTACAGATCAAAGTAAGTGATGATGGAATTATTGAAGATGCAAAGTTTAAAACATACGGCTGCGGTTCTGCAATAGCATCCTCATCGTTAGTAACTGAATGGGTCAAGGGTAAGACACTTGATGAAGCAGCACTCATAATGAATACTCACATAGCAGAAGAACTTGCTCTACCTCCTGTGAAGATACATTGTTCTATTCTAGCAGAAGATGCAATCAAAGCAGCAATAAAGGATTATAAGGAAAAATATATCCAATGATTACTATCACAACAGAAGCAGCAAAGAAAATCAAAAATATTATTGAAGAAGAAGATCCAACACTCAAGTTGCGGGTCTTTGTTCAAGGTGGTGGTTGCACAGGGTTTCAATATGGTTTCTCACTAGAAGAATTACCTCCAGCGGAAGATGATTTTGTTTTTGACAAAGATGGGATTTCAGTCGTTGTAGACAGTGTGAGTTTACAGTATTTGAATGAATCAGAATTAGATTATACTCAAAGTTTAGCAGGTGCAAACTTTACTATTCGTAACCCTAATGTCAAAGCAACCTGTGGATGTGGTTCTTCTTTTGCCGTATGAAAACTTTTAAAGAACATTTATTCGAAACGAATATATATGACAAGGACGTAATAACTCTAGGTAAACTAGAAAAGACGGGAAAGATTGTTCGGTTACTGAAAAAAGCACATACAGTTGCATTCAGTAAAGACAAAGATTGGTTAATGGTTGATAGTGATTTTGCTAGAGGTAAGAACAGTCTTGGTCAAAAATGGATTCCTGCTTCAACAAAGTTTAGTTGGGTAAAAGAATTCAGTAACAAAGCGGACATGGCATATATGATGAATAAACCAATCCGTGAAAAGCAAGAGTTTGTTTCAAAAGCAGGTGCTGGTGAGTGGGGTAGACCAGAACTTAGAGACAAATATTTAAGTGATACTCCTGGTCAAAGTAAGAAACTATATAAGAAATATAAAAAGTGAAAGACACAATTAAAATAGCAGGTATTGATTATAGCATTGCAATGAAATCTACAGAAGAAATGAATGGGTTGGTTGGAACAGCAGATTTCAATCGCCAACTAATTTCTATCAACAAAGATCATACCGAGCAGACACAACGAATAGCAGTATTTCATGAGGTGTTACATTTAGTAAGTGATGCTTATGGTTTGAATCTAACTGAAGAACAAGTCAAAATAGGTACTCATGCGATTATAGCATTGATTGAGGATAACAGGGAACTAATTTATAATTAACTGGAGTTGTTATGAAAGATTTGATAGTAGGATGTGCGACTAATTACAATTGGTCGCAATTAAAGTATTGGGTAAACTCAATTAATGCATCGGGGTTTACTGGTGATAAAGTTCTAATTTTGATGAACTGTGATAAAGAAACTGCAAATAAAGTTACTGAAGCAGATTTTGATATTATTGCATTTGGTCAAGATGCTAATGGTAATCTGTCATATAAATCTAACATGATGGTTCATGTTGAGAGATTCTATCACATTTACCAACACCTCAAGAACAATGACTACCGTTATGTTATCACTACGGATGTCAAGGATGTTATCTTTCAAAAGAATCCATCTTTATGGTTGGATGAAAATTTAGGTCATACTTTTGACCAAATGCATATATCTCATCCATCATCTCAATTTAATAAAGGTAATCTAGTATTCTCTTCCGAGAGTATGAAATATAAAGATGAACCGTGGGGTAACCAAAACCTTAAAGAAACATTTGGAACACAAATCTATGAGGATTTCAAAGACAATATCATTTACAATGTAGGTGTTCTTGCTGGTCGTGGATATGCCATGAAAGATTTGTGTATGAATATCTTTGCATCGTGTCTTGGTCGTCCAATTAAAATCTGTGACCAATCCACATTCAATTTTCTGATATCTCAGCATCCATATTTGAAAACATCCAAATATACACAATCAGAAGATGGTTGGGCATGTCAACTAGGTACAACTGCCGATCCAAGTAAATTGGAACAGTTCCGACCATTCTTACTTGAACCATCACCGAAATTAGATGGAGATAAAATTGTAACTTCAGAAGGAATAGAGTATACTATAGTACATCAGTATGATCGTGTCCCTGAGTGGAAGAAAATAATTGAGGAGAAATATAATGGTCTATGAAAAAATGTATATCAGTGATGATGAATCTCCACCTAAACTTAAACTAAAAGAGATTTTCTGGAATCTAGAAAAAGGTTCTACAAAATGGTCTGGATACTTTGATGTTTATGAACGACATCTAAGCAAGTTTATTGGTAAAGCACCACGAATTCTAGAGATTGGTGTTCTTGGTGGTGGTTCAATTGAGATGTGGTTAAAATACTTTGGTGAAGGCACTCAAGTTGTTGGTATCGATATCAACGAAGAATGTAAAAAATATGAGTATGATGGTAATGTAGAAATTGTGATGGGTGATCAAGGCAATCCAGCATTTTGGGATAAGTTTCTAGCAGATAAAAATGGTTTTGATATTGTGATTGATGATGGTTCGCATATAATGAATCATCAGATTACTACGTTGAATAAACTATTTCCAAAATTGAATGTAGGCGGTGTTTATATTTGTGAAGATACACACACAAGTTATTGGCCACACCCTTGGGGTGGCACATTCCGTGGTGCTAACACATTCACTGAACATGCTAAACGTACCACAGATATTTTGAATCAACAACATTTTCAAGGTTCACCAATTATGCCAGAAGTTCTATCAAACTATCATTGTTTGTATTCTGTGGCATTCTACAACAGCATGGTTGTATTTGAAAGAGAAGCATTGAAACCTTTTGGTATTACAGACAACAAAGTAAATATTGGACGTGATCTATGAAGATAGCATTATGTTTAGTTGGTCAAGCACGAAGTGTGGAAGCAGGTTATGAGTTTCATAAAAAGAATATTCTTGATGGTAATGATGTAACTGTATTCTTCCACACATGGGAAACAGAAGAAAAATTACATGAAAAGATAATAGAACTCTATAAACCTGTTGATTATATTGTAGAACCAAATCTTAATGTTGATTTTAGTAGATATCCTAACACACCACCATCATCACCTAACTGGAAAGTGAAAGATGGACGAATGTCAACTCTTGCTCAGTTGCATGGCATTCATTGGTGTATGGCAACTAAAAAACGATGGGAAAGTACCCTCTATGAAAAGTTTGATTGGGTGATTCGTTCACGACCTGATTTTGCTATCAATGCACGAATACCATTTGGTGAGTTGGACAACAGTAAACTTTACATTCCAAATTGTCGCATGGTACCAACAAGAGATTTTGGTAATGATCAGTTTGCATTCTCTTCCTCTGAGAATATGGACAAGTATGCCAGAGCAGTAGAACATATTGATGAGTTCTACGATTCAGGCGTACAGTATATGTGTGAAGATTTTATGAGTGCTAATTGGAAAAAGTATGGTTTGGTTGGTGAAAATCTAGTGTATTGTGATATCAATCATCCTTTCCCACCAGGGGAATATAATGGTACCCCGCATTCTTTAATTCGGGATGACTATGCAGAATGGTTAAAATAATAAAAGAACTGAAGGGCCATTCAGGAAACAAAATTCATTTATTACAATCGAATGATAAACTGTATGTACATAAATCTGGTGATGTTAAAAGAAACGTAGAGAGACTGCAAGATTTGTTTCGTGAGTTTTATGATGTACCCTGCATATTAAATACTGATGGTGAGACTTTCATGGACATGGAATACGTCCATGGTCTTGACATGAAAGAGTATTTAAAAATGAATACCATCAATAAACTTGCTGGTTTCATTGTTGAGACACTTAATAGTTTTGCGAAAAGTTCGGTACTATATGACTATACTGGTGTATACCATCAAAAGTTGGATTGGGTAGATTCGGCAACTGATCTACCTTTTTCTAAGGATGAGTTGATTACTCGATTACCAAAAGAACTTCCACGGTCACAATATCATGGTGATTTTACCTTAGAGAACTTGATGTTTTCTGAAGATAAGTTTATAATGATAGATGCGGTTACCATTGAATATAATTCCTACATATTTGACATTGCAAAGTTACGGCAAGATTTAGAATGTAAATGGTTCCTAAGAGATGATACACTTAAACTTGATGTTAAGTTAAGAAATCTACAGGACAAAGTATTAGAGAGATTCCCACTTGCAAAGAATGATTATATTTTGATTCTTATGTTGTTGCGAGTATATCGTCACACACAACCTGGTGATAGCAATCATAAATTTATTATAAAAGAGATTAAAAGATTATGGAAATAATTGTACCTGCAGCAGGAGCATCTACTAGATTCCCTGATATGAAACCAAAGTATTTGTTGTATGATTATGGTCACAAGATGATGATACAAAGAGCATTAGAACCATATGAAGGCCACAACATTACGATTGGTATTCTCAAAGATCATGATGCTCACCATTCCGCATCTGATTATTTGCTGCACGAATTCAAAGACACAGCAAAAATTTGTATCATCGATAAGATGACCAGAGGTCCTGCCGATACAGTCTACCAGATAATCAAGAATTCAACTATCGATCCTGATGCAGAACTTTTAATTAAAGACTGCGACAATTTCTTTGACCATGAAGTGTCAGAAGGTAATTATGTTTGTGTATCTAATATTGCACAACATGAGGTATTAAAGAAACTATCTTCCAAGAGTTTTGTTATTGCCAACGAACAGGGTATCATTACAGATATCATTGAGAAGAATGTGGTATCAGATACATTCTGTGTTGGTGGTTATAAATTCTCAAGTGTTAGATTGTTCTGTGAAGCATTTGAAGAGTTGGACACACAAAATGAAATATTTGTTTCCGATGTTATTCAACGATGCCTACACAATGGTCATATCTTTACAGAAAAAATGGTGACTAATTATGTTGATGTTGGTACAGCAGCAGATTGGTTTGAATACAACGACAGACCAGTAATCTTTTGTGATATCGATGGTACTATAATTGAATCACAAGGACGTGTTGGTGGTAAGAGTTTTGATTCACCAATCGTACCAATGCGGAAAACTTTAGATATACTTTTAGAATATCAAAAGAATGGAGCACAGTTCGTATTCACAACAGCAAGACCAAAAGATGTAGAGAGACTGACGTATAGCATGTTAGTATCACTTGGATTCCATAACTTTGAACTGATTATGGGGTTACAGAATACCAGACGTATATTGATTAACGATTTTAACAGCGCAAATCCTTTTCCACGTGCTACTGCAATTAATGTGGAAAGAGATAAAGATCAGGTGGCAAATTATCTATGAACACAAATAAAATATTAATTATCGTAACCTCAGCAATAAATGCTGACATGGGTGTAATCAAAAGATCAGATAGATTTCAACAGACCATAAAAGGTTTGATGACATTGCGAAACCATCTTCCAAATGCAATCATTCTTTTGGCAGATGGATCACCACATAAACTTGAAGTAGAAAAGGTAAAAGCACTTTCAGATTTTGCTAACTATGCTGCTGATTTTTCTACTGATCCACAGATAACTGAATTGGCAATCAATCATCGTAAAAGTGAAGCGGAAAATCTTTTGATACTAAAAACTTTGATGCTTCTACAGCAAGATGAAAGCATGAAAGATGTTATGACTGGTGTTGAACGAATATTCAAAATATCTGCCAGAACTGATTTGACCGATGGATTTGATGTTGAGCAACATATGGTAGAAGGTAAGTATGTGTTCAAGAAACGTATTCCTACTTGGTTGTCAGATTCTCGCAAGGAATTTGCCACCGATCTGCTGATTACCCGTATGTTTTCTTTCTGTCCAACTCTGATGGATGACTACATGAAAATGTGTGAACATAATATCTCATTGGTTCTTCAAACCAGAATCGATACGGAACATGCCCACTTTGTCAATATAAACAAAGACTTATTGGTGGAATTAGATGAAATCCACTGTACAGGCATCGTTGCTGGCACTGGCACAGTTGAAAATTACTAAATAGAATAAAATATAACCCTGCTGTAGAGGCGGATAAATGAAATTTAGCGATTTTCTGCGAGAGCAGAAGGAAAAACATGCTGTACTAGCATTTGGGCGTATGAACCCAATTACTTCTGGCCACGAAAAATTAATCAAAAAAGTCAAAGATATTGCCGATTCTGTCGGTGGTTCTCATCATATCGTTCTGTCACACTCACAGGACTCCAAGAAGAATCCTCTTACCGCAGCACAAAAACTCAAACACGCCAAACGTGCGTTTCCTGGTACCAACTTTTCTACATCCGATAAAGAGCATCCAACATATTTAAAACAAGCGGAGAAATTACACAAACAAGGTGTAACTCATCTTCATATGGTTGGTGGTTCGGATCGTGCCGAAGATTTTAAAAAGTATCTTCATCAATACAATGGAACACACAAAGGTGCCTTGTATAATTTTAAATCCATCAAAGTGCATTCTGCTGGTGAACGTGATCCAGATGCAGAAGGCACAACTGGCATTTCAGCATCTAAGATGCGTGACCATGCGGGCAAGGGTAACTTTAAAGAATTTAGAAAAGGTGCCCCATCTTCAATGTCGGACGAACATGCTAAACACATGTACAATGATGTTCGCAAAGGTATGAATCTGCATGAATCTATTCTAGAAGAAGGCGTACATGATAAAGGCATATTCAAAGCAGTATTCTTAGGTGGTGGTCCTGGTTCTGGTAAAGATTATGTCCTATCAAATACCCTTGATGGACATGGCATGATCGAAATTAATTCAGATAAAGCATTAGAGTATCTGATGGATAAAGAAAATCTTGACAAAAAAATGCCAGATAATGAAGAAGCACAACGTAATGTTATTCGTAAAAAAGCGAAAGATGTTGCTGAGATTCGTCACCTTATGGCACTTCAAGGGCGTAATGGATTGATCATTAATGGTACTGGTGCTGATCCAAAAGAATATATGGAGATTAAGAAACGTCTGGACAAGTTAGGTTATGATACTTCAATGATCATGGTTAATACCGCAGATGAAGTGTCAAAATCAAGAAATATAGAACGTGGTCAGAATGGTGGTCGTACAGTACCAGAAAATATTCGTAAACAAAAGTGGGAAGCAGTACAAGCGGCCCGTGCCGAGTTTGGTAAACTATTCCGTAATAATTACATTGAGTTTGATAACTCTGAAGATTTGCGTAATGCATCACCCGATGTTGTAAAAGCAAAAAAAGAAGAGATGGTGCAAATTCACAAAGAAATAGAAAAGTTTGTGAATGCGCCTCCTAAGAATGAAAAAGCAAAACATTGGATTGCATCACAATTAGGACAGAAAGATACTGCACCAATCAGTAAGACAGCGCAACCTCATCCAACCGCAAAGACTAATGATGAGATGAACACGATGGGTCTTGAGTATTATGGATTTGGTCGCTATGGTAAAGGTGGTAAAGTAACACATCGTTCTATTCATGATCGTTTAGTGCCTGTTGAGAAGATTGCTAAGACAGTTGAAACTCATCAAAAGAAAATTGCTAAGGCTTCTGGTATACAACCAAATCGTTCTGGATCTACTGTAAAAGTTAGAACGGCATCTAATCGTCATGACCGTAAGAGAGATGCTAAGAAAAAAGTAAATGAAGCATTTGAGGATTTCTTTGAGGATGAAAAGAAAAAACAAAAACTCATATCAGACATAAATGGAAAACCAAGAGTATTTCATTTCCGCATGTCAGCAGCAAAAGAAGCACATCGTAATAATGGTATAGTTCACAAGATTGGTAAATCGTATGTTGTTAAAATTAGAGAGGACTTAAATGAAATATCTTCACCAACTAATAATGCTATTGAAGCAGTTTATGGACAAAATATCTCCACCCCCGATGCAAAACAACTTGGTAAAGTTGGAACCAACTTTAGACCAAAAGGAAAACCTGCCCTCGACAAACCTGTCAGTGAATCTTACGGAAACGGAAGTAACTCCCGCCCCAAAATTACCCTCAACAACCTCAAAAAGAAAGTCCAAGAGTCAATCGACAAAGGGATAGAACCAGGCATTTCGATGGCAGGTGCTGGTGAATCACCTGCAAGAGATATGGGTGAGAAGTTGGATAAACAAGGTAAAGCAACGCAAGTTACTTGTAATGGAACTTCTGCTGGAATTTCATGTCCGAAACATGGCGCAAAAAATTGTAGACTTGCTGAACTAACTGGTGATGAAACAGGTGCATCTATTGGCGATCAAAAAGAAGATGAGTTGAAGAAAAAAGGCATATCACTAACGTCATTTAAAAAGAGAAATTACGTATGAAACAATTCAAAGACTTTATAACCGAAGCAGGTCGTTGCTGGACAGGATATAAACCCGTAAAAGGTAAAAAAGCATACTCACCAGATTCTTGTGTAAAAGAAGCAGCAAATGCCGCACAACAAGCAGCGATTGCCATCAGCATGAAGAAAAAAGGTGTCACACCTAAAAACGAAGAAATCGAATTGGATGAAAATGAATTAAAAAATCCTGATGGTGGTATGAGTCGTAAAGGTATTGCTGCATATCGTGCTGCAAACCCAGGCTCAAAGTTATCTATGGCAGTGACCACTGAACCCAGTAAACTGAAACCAGATTCAAAAGCAGCAAACAGACGAAAATCATTCTGTGCTAGAATGGGTGGAATGAAGAAAAAATTAACATCAGCAAAGACTGCGAATGATCCAGATTCACGTATCAATAAGTCTTTGCGTAAATGGAATTGCTAAAAATAAAAATAGGAGACTTAAATGTCAATTTTCAACGATAAAGCACTGAAAGGTGTAGCAGCAGCAGTAGCAAAGATTATGGATGAAGAACTTAAAGGTAATCAGCATAAAATTGATGCCAACAAGAATGGCAAAGTTGATGCTCACGACTTTAAACTTCTACGTGGTAAAAAAGGCATGAAAGAAGAATCAGAAAAGATGGCCAAGAAAGATCATGATGGTGATGGTAAGGTCGAATCTGGAAAATCAGAATTTCTTGGTTCACGTATTCGTGCCGCTAAGGCAGCAGGTAAAATGAAAGAAGAAGTTGAGCAGTTGGATGAATATGAGTCCAAAGGTGGTGTCTTTAAACACAAAGCAAAGTTGGAAAAAGGCATACAATATGGTGAAACCGATTGGGATAAAGAAGAAGATGAATCCAAGAAAATGACAAGTTCACCTAAGAGAGCACAAAAAGGTTATGGTGCTCGTCAGAACATGGGTAAACGTGGCCAAAGTGATGGCAGGAAAAAAACTATGAAAGAAGAAAAACTTTCATTCACAGAAATGCTTCATTTATATAACGAACATGGTATAGAAGTTATCAATAAAATTGCTCCACAAACAGTAAAGTTTGGTGATACTGAAGTTGAACTGATTGATGCTAACGAAGTAAACGGTGTAGTTGGTATCACTGTTGCTGAAGAAGTGGATAATGAAACATTCACCAAAGAAGTTGAAGCACAGAAAGAAAAGAATGCTGGTCGTGGTAAGAAGGCAGAAGTTGCTAAACCATCCGTTCAAGCAGTGAAGCAAGAAGAAGTTGAACAGATCGATGAATTGTCAAAAGATACTCTTTCAATGTATGTTAAGAAAGCACATTACTCAGGTGGTATGGCAGATTTCAAGCATGGAAGAATATCCGACAAACGTGGTGACAGCAAAGATAAAATGAAATTATCTAAAATAAGTCGAAATCGTGAAAGAGGTATTAATAAAGCAGTTGATCGTTTGACTAAAAAGGATTAATCGTGGCAACGAAGAAACTTAAAATTAACTTCAAGATGCCGACACCGACTGCTGCTGAGAGACTTCATGCTCAACAGCAAAAGAACAGGAAGGCCGCTGGTCTTCCTGATCCGTCCGAGTATAAGAAGAAACTTGATTCGATGAAGTCGGAAAATTACGAAGAAGATGATGGTCCACTGTCGCAAGAGCAGTTGGATGAAATTTCTGCACAACTCAAAACATCGTATGTATCTGGTGCCAAGAAGCAGATAAAACAATCTCTACCTTTTACTAAAAAGACTGATGAGTATAGAGACATTGCCAAGAACTTTATTGCCAAACGCCAAAAAGGTATTGCCAAAGCAAATGAAGAAGTTGAACTGTTGGATGAGATGCCAGAATCAAGTATGAAAACACGTGATGTACATTCTCATCTGAAGAAATCTGGATGGGCACTGGCACGTAGCAGTGGTGGTCATGATGTCTACAAACATCCAAAGGCAAAACATTCTATTCCAGTGCCGCGACACAATCAATTGAAAGCACCATTGATCCGTGGTATTATGAAAGCATCAAAAGTTGAAGAGAGTTTCAGAATTGGTGGTATGGGTAGTCGTGGTGCAAACGTTCATATGTACGATAGAAATCCTGGACCAAAAGATGGCAGTGAATTAGAGAACATACCATCTAAACCAAAAACAGAATTACAGAAAAGACTAAAATCTGCTCTAACCGATTTGGGGAAGAAAATGAAAGAGACACATCCAAAACTAAGAGAAGCAAAAGATTCACAAGAGTATGATTACGAAGGCGACATGGCCAAATCTGATTTGCGTTCAATCATGCATCATGCTAAAGAACTGCATGATATGATTGAAGATACCACTAATCTAGCAGAGTGGTGTCAGTCAAAGATTACTCTTGCGGAAGATTATTTATCAACTGTTGCCAATTACATGCGTTCAGAAATGAATGAAGGTGCTGTTCCATCTAAAGAAGAAACCACTAAAGTCAAACATCATCAATCAGGTAAAGAATTGGTTGTAACGAAAAGAGCAGTTGAGAGATATAAACAACAAGGATATCATCCAGTCAAAGAAGAAGTTGTTCAAGAAGATGAAAACGATTATCAAAGAAAGATTGATAAAAACAATAAGAATTTTGCAGCCGCAACCAAACGTCAAAAGAATCCACTTTCTAATAAGAAAATACCACAAGGTGCAGATTTTGCAGCACAAAGGCGCAAAGAACGACTTGCAAATAGTGGTCGTATGGATGAAGGTCGTGCATCACAACGTCACCCTTTAGAAGGTCATGAGTATCACAAGAAGTCGAATGAAGCATTGGTTCACATTGCCAAAGATGCACATGCTGCTGCCGAAGCAATGAAGAGTCACAATCCACAAGCAGAAAACAAATATCGTGATCAAGCAAATGATTCGGCAACTGTACGCCATTTCCGTAAAACAAGTGGTATGCCCGATTGGTACAAAAAGAAATATGGTCATGTCAACGAAGATGTTGAACAATTCGATGAGAAGAAGAATCTACCTGGTCTATGGGCAAACATTCATGCTAAACGTAAGCGTGGAGAATCTCCTGCAAAACCAGGAGACAAGGATTATCCAAAAACTCTGAACATAGAATCGTCACATGATGTACCATTCAACAAACCATATAAGCAAGATACAGGAACAACAACTGACAAATCTGGTGCTAAACACACGCCAATGTCTAAGGCAAGAAACTTAGCACGACAGGCATTGAGTAGAACATCAAGTAAAAAAGCAGACACTAAGCAACAGGCACGCAATGCTTTTGATGGAATGTTTGGTGGAGGTAATCCTGCTAATAAACTTAGCATTATGAAGAAAGAATCTGCATCGGAACCAACCGAAGGAGAAATGAAAGGTAAGCAAGGGTATTCACGCAAAGCACAAATCGTGATGAATGCCTCTAAAGGTAAGAAATCAGACAGTCCAGAAAAGTATCAGAAAGATCCTGAGTTGTCAAGTGAAATCCATAAGACTTAAATAATAACATAAATAACAAATCAAATAGATTTTTTTAGGAGAAAAACATGTCACTTTGGGGAAATTTAGATGCCTCTAATAACGCACCAATCTTTTGGGATGCGGGTGGTTATACGCCCAATGTAAGTGCTAACGCATCGGTAACTGCAAATGCCGCTAACGGCCAATTTGCTGGTATTTTTGGTAATACCACAATTGGTTTCTGGCGTGAGGGTGTAGCAACTGGCGTTTTTGGTGTAGATACAACTGAAGCAAATTCAAATTCATTACTAACAACTGGTGATGGCCGTAATGTCACTCATGCTGGTTGGGTTGAACGTATTGCATTCACTGGTCCAGTATTATCTATTGCTGTAAATGCTGCTGCCGTTACTGTAAATAGTTTCATTACATTTAATGGTGGTTCTTCTGGTGCTGAGGCTGGTATGACTGGCAACGTTGCTGCGAATGCTCGCATTTTTGTAAACACCGCTGGATATATTGTCAACGTCCAAATGTCATCGGGCGGTTCATATGCAAATACACCACGTGTAGAAAACCTGTTTCATGCTGCAAACAATGCTCTTATAACACCAAGTTATTCTAATGCTGTATTCACACTTACCATGGGTGGTCGTGCAAATCGTGTTATGCAAGAAACTTTGGTAGCAATGGGTTCAATGACTGGTGATGCAACTGCTGCTGAAGATGGTAACTACCCAGATAGTTAATGAACTTTAAAAGTTATCTGCAAGGGCATGTAGAAGAGTCTCCGTTTTCTGACCCACAAGTCAGAGCGGAGATTAATCGTGCGTTATTGTCCGAGATAGATGACACAGTTATGATGACACCAGAAGGTGGTGTTCAACGGATGCGAAAAGTTCTATCACGTTACAGTATAGATTTTCCAGCATTTGAAGATTTAGATACAGATGGCGATGAAAGCATTTATGAATTAGATGCTGGAGTTTATCTGTATTTCATTTATTATCTCACCGATGATGGTAATTACGAATTCCATGCTGAAATCACAAACGATGAAGGTATAGAAGAAATTCTGTCGGATGTGGAGGAAGATACCGAGGAATAATGTACTTTGATGATTTAACCGATGAGAATGTCATACTCTATGCAGTAAAAGCATATGACAAACCAAACTGTGTGATGAGTGAGTTTACTGAAGATATGAAACGGTTGAATTATCTTAAACGATTATTCCGAAGATATCGTAAGCATGGTGAGATGCGTGAGCGTCTTATACTGAATCACCTAGTTGTACTAAACAATCTGTTCGGACCAGAAGTCACGACCAGGTTGTTATTTTTTCGTATGTCAAAAGATGACCATGGTGTACTAAAAACATATTTGACATTTCTGAATCTTATGCCAGATCGTGTCAGAGGAATAAATGGAAAAGATATTATATCATCTGACATACCAATCGACATGCCTGTTGCAGATGTCCTTAGAACACTAAAATGATAATCGGACCAGGAATAACATTCACAGGCGGTATTTACATAGATGCTAATACATCTGCTGCACCGCCATCATCGTCAATAGTCACTTCAGGTCTGCAATTTAACTTAGCAACTGCACCATCAACTGGTTCAACATGGACTGATTCTAGTGGCAATGGTCGTAATGCAACACTTTTAGGTTCTCCATCGTATGTGTCAAGCAATGGTGGTGGCATAAGACTGAACAATGGGGATGTAAATGGTACGGATTATATTAGTGTTCCTTACAATATTGCTTTAAATACTGTAACAGTTGAAGTGGTTGCTTCGTTTAATCCAACATCATTTTGGGGATCTATTTGGGCTAATGAAATTTTTAATACTAGCGGGGGATACCTAGCATATATGGATAGTTCAACAAATTTATATTATGGTATTCCTGATAATGAAACCCTAGCAACCATAACTGCTAGTAATGCCATAAGACATTGGATTTTTGTTATTAATGGA
>Ga0209500_10000335_pt1 | contig 41367 bp, 59 predicted proteins | sample S_140212_EF_Meta_FD_187323 | JGI IMG/M metagenome (GOLD analysis project Ga0209500, IMG submission 187323) | Freshwater microbial communities from Lake Simoncouche, Canada to study carbon cycling - S_140212_EF_MetaG (SPAdes) (version 2) | ecosystem: Environmental > Aquatic > Freshwater > Lake ... | reverse complement strand
AACAGACGCAGGCCATCCTTCCTCCAGACTTTTTTTGGCTAATTCAAAAGCTTCTTTTTGGCTAGCAGTTGTATCGATTAATTCCTGATGTCCAATTTCATCTTCTACCCAAACTTCATATAGCATGTAGCTCATTCTTCGTCGTCCCACTCCATGGCTAGCCAGCCTAAAGTTTTAAGGTCATTGGCTATTTCTTCAGTTACTTGACCTTCAGGTACATATCCTTTGGTGCCATCGGCATCACCGTTGCCCAATCCCTCCCCCATACCACTACAGTACCAATCTATGTAGTCACCTTGTTGTAGCATATCTGCCACAATGCCGCCAGCATGTCTCCAGCTGGCACTCCACCGTTGATTTTTTAGGATAGGTAAAACATCCAGTTTGATAAACTGCATATTGCACATGGCCGCATAGAGATTTTGTGCATAGGCATCAGAGTTTCGAGCTTTGGCACACATCCATTCGCTACTGCGAAGGTCATATTCCATGTTGTCTTTCTGCCAGTCTGGATCTAGAAGATTTTCTTCATCTTGCTCTTTGGCCGATTTCCAAAAGTTTTCATAGTACTCTGGAACTTCTTCGCCCTTTTCCTCAGCACGGCGTTTGGCATTGTCTAACTGAAAAGTATTTCGTTCAGGGCTGCTTGAAATTTTTGACATCTTTAATTGCTTTCTTCAATGTTTCTGCGTAGTTCAGTGCCTGTTGCTCAGTCATAATGATATTGGCTTCATGCTCAACATAGCCTTTGGTAAGTAGAATCCAAATAGTCTGCCAACGATTTAGACTCCACCATTTGGATTTTTGTGTGGTGTAGGTAGTAACAGTCACACGATGGTCGTCTGCTTCGACCCAGACATTGTGATCGTGATTGGCGTCGTGACATTCGCAAGTGACTTGGTAGGTCATGGCGTCACCCCATTGACCTCGTTTTAAAATACCTTCTGCAGGAGTCTGCGGTTCGAGTTCAGTCGAAGCTTTTGACATCATTTCTTCTTTCATATATGCTTTTTACCATGCGTTGATAATCTTCTTCTGGTAACACAGTTCTATACATGCTAAGAGCTTGTGTGACCATGATACCGGCTATTTCTATATCTTTATATTCTTCCAACATCACAGCAGTGAACTGCAGATACTTGGCATACAAATCTTCAATACAGTGTTCGTTTTGATCTGATATGCTCATATCATGTCCACAGGCTTTGTCTAATTTTAATAAGACGAATCATCATAGCTTCATCTTCTTTTTCGTAAGCTTCTTCCAGTTTACGAAGTTTATTCAAAGACAACGTACTCATCTTTTTCATCTCGGGAGTTTTATCGGAACTCAAACTTCCCCAAAGACTTCCACCATTAGCTGCTCGGCTTGCTTCACAGTAAGCAGTCCAACCACTTGCATCATAGGGGTCGGGACGATTGCGATAGGTAACAGTCCACCAGGTGTAAAGCTCTATGATTTCTTTGGCGGCTTTGGCTTGATGAGTTGGTTCGCCGTAGCCTTTGCCATCAGGCGCTACACCCATGTCTTCTCCGACAGTAAGGCCACTGGCCCATTTTAAGTACTCCATGCCTGCTTCTGGACAGCGCCACGTTCTCCAACGCAACCAACCCTTGCGCCACCACGGAGTTTCGAATTGGGTCTTGGCTTCATCACTCCAAATGCAGTGATGCCATGCTTGTTCTATTTCAACAAAATTAACAAGCTCGTTGAAAAGACAAGGAAGGAAGCGATTGCCCACATCACTCCAAGCACCCGGTTGTATGTCTCGAGGATGTGCGGTAAGAGCATGGCTGTGAGTAACCCAGCGATTGTTAATATAATAGCGTATGTCATTTAGTCGATCCGGTATATAGTAGACAAATTTTTGGACATAGTCTAGTCCTTCTTCAGCCAGCCACCAACGAATTGGATATGCTGACTTGGCACGAGTTTCCCACTCGTTCCATTCTTCGCCAGTACCACATTTGAGTTTTGTAGTACCACGAAGCCAATCTGCAAATTTTGAACATGTCCAATAATGGCTACGCATTTTTATTCCTTAAGATTATACTGCCGAACAACTTAATTATACTATCTTTCTAGAAACCTGTCAATATCTATTCAAAATCAATCAAAACTTTTTTTGATATCCTGCTAGGTTAAGCATGATTGAATATTGTTCATAGGCTTTTTGGACAGCAGCATTGGTATTTCTATAGTGAGCTTCTTCACGTTCTTTGTCCATGAGTGTTTGAAACATGTCAATAGGTTTGTCGTGATGCTCAACATAGTTAAAGAATCTACGTTCCATTTCGACTAATGTGCGTAACCTACCTTCGGGTATTTCTACTGTATAGACCTTTTCAGTTTCGTATTCTATTGTATCTTTTTGAATTATATCTGCCCGCATGGGATCTGTAAAAAATCTAACAGGATGATATCGTGCCCTACGTTTAGAATCGTTGAGCACACGCACTTCATAGTTTTCGCAGAATTGGTTTAATTCTTTAGACATTTTAGACTAGACTTTCAGCCATTGGAAATATTTCCGCAATCACCTTTGCACAGGCCACAGCCACTTCCTGATGCTCTTTTTGTGTGCCATTTGCTGAACGCAGTTCGATAAAATGAATCCATGAACGCAGTGTGCCGTTCATATATAAACGGCTTTCAATAAGCCCTTCCGGCAATACAGCTCGAGCCTGTTCTTTGGCAATGCCGTTGGCAATGGCCCACTCGTATTCTCGTTGGGCTGCATAGATGACTCTTTTTTGAGCACGTTCCCATTCGTTTTGTAACAAGTGATCATCTGTTGCGATACTGTTTTGTCTATTTGCGGTGTCTTGGAGTCGTGCTTCTCGCAGTACAAACGACAAGTCTTTAGTAGGGTCAGCATATCGCTGACTGAATTCTTGGAAGCTGAAACTACGATGTCTAAGGATCTGTCGTGCAATGTCTCTGGTGGTAGTGATTTCGATACAGGCGGAGACCATTTCAAGTGGGCTCCAGTGTTGGTGTTTGACCAAGTATCTGATGAGTTTTTCTGATGTGTCTGTGTTGAGTTGGTTTGATGGGTTGCTGACACGGGCGCAATACGCAATGAGTTCCTGTGCATCTTGGATGCCAAGATCTGCAAATTCCTGTGTGGGTTGACTGTAGCTGAGTAATCGAACATTCATTATGCTTCCTTTAAAATCTTCATCAGCTTCTCTTTTTCGAGAAGGTCTCGTTCCATTTCTATATATTGCTGACGCAGTTCTTTCAATTGGTCCCAACGTTCTTCTAGTGCTGGATTAGGATTCAATATTCCTAATCGTTCTTCAATTTTTTCAATAGCGTCGCTTAGGCTCTTACCACCTATGGTAATATCCCCGCCTTCTTTAATTTTCATACCATCGGCATTGATCTCAACAGAGACATTAGTATTGGTTGTTCCAGTACTCCAGTTATAGCCAGACCCTGCTCCGGTAGAAAGGGTATAGCCACCATTAGGCACAGTAGTGGTAGTAGTGTAAGGTGATGTTATCGATCCGCCCCACAGAGTATTATTGAGTGTGATGGTATCAGTGCCCATGGCGCCGCCTATGTTAGAGGTATAAGGCACCGCACCATAGCTGCCATCTATGGTCACGGTGTCTGAGTTGTAGTTAGGCTGCTGTTTTTGCTTCTTTGCGGGCATTTTTTTCTTCGGTGATTTCATTGCGGCGGGCTTTAACTGCCTTACCTACTTCCTGAAGAGCTTTGCGAGCACGAGTACCTGCTGCGTTATTGCCTGCTGCGAATTTAGCATCCTCTGCTAAGAATTCTTCCATTGCTGTTTTTAGTTGTTCTACTGTGTTTGACATAATGTTTTCCTTAAGTTATGTTCTACTACTTATAATAGTAATTGGTGTGGTCGGTAGGATTCGAACCTACAAAGCGATGTCTAAGACGTTGCCCTTGCCCAAATGCGTTTCACAACGGACCGGAGGTATGCCATTCCACTCACGACCACTCATACAGTATATAACCGCAAATGCAAAAGGTCAAGCATTTTGTAGTTAAATACTGCAAGATTATGACACAAGACTTCACAAAGATACCATTTGACAATATAATAAGATTTGGACAACGCACAATGTTGAATCGTCCATTATTTTCTACTAGTTGGATCCTAGGAAGATTCTGTAATTATAATTGTAGTTATTGTTGGCCCTATGCTCGCAGTGACAGGATGGATTATCAGCCATTCGAAGTCTATACCAACACCATAGACGAAATCAAACGGCAAGCTCGACAAAATGGATTTAATGAATTTCATTGGAGCTTCAGTGGTGGCGAACCCACTGCTTACAAACAGTTAACTGATTTGGTCAAACACCTAGACGAAACAGAAAGCACCTATCAAAGTATTCATATGACCACCAATCTAAGTCCAGGTAGTAAATGGTGGAATACATGGTGTCGAAATACAGAACTATTACAGCGTAGAAGTATAACTGCTAGTTTTCATGCAGAGTTTGCCAAGGAACAAGAATTTGGTGACAAGTGTTTACAGTTGATATACGAACGTGTACATGTCACAGTTAATCAAGTTATGGTTCCAGAACAGTTCTATGAACTGTATGACCGAATGAGTAGATTGCATGCTCGAGGCATCAATGTAACACTCAAACCACAGAGCGATCCCACTGCCAGTCGTGTGGTAGATGGTTACACAGAAGAAATGATCAGTCTGTTGCAAACTGGGTTCCCTCAAACAGCACAAGGCGAAGATGTTTTTCAAATTGCACTATACGACCATGCAGGGCAAGAATATCTATTTGATCAGGCAGAACGTTTTAATGCTTTTGGATTTAATAAATTTCAAGGCTGGGGTTGCAATAGTGGATATCAAAGTGTTATAATTAGAAGTAACGAAGTTAAACGCAGCTACAGTTGTCACGATGTTTCTTTGGGAACATTAGATCGGTTCGAATTGTTTAAAGAACCACACCTCTGTATTACACCCAGTTGCGTCAGCTCAGCAGATAGCAAGGTGCCAAAATGGAAAGATTAATAGCATTTGGTTGTTCGTTGACTTATGGGCACGGTCTGTCTGATTGTCATATACCTCCAAATCATCCGGGTGAAAATCCCAGTGCTTTATCTTGGCCTTCAATATTAGCGAAAAAGATGAATAGGATTTGTATCAATGAATCAAGTCCTGGTGCAAGTAATAAAAGAATATGGAACGATATAATTAAATTTTCTTATAGGCCTAATGATATTGTTTTTGTATTATGGAGTTTCCCTGATCGAACAGCTATAATTAGAAAAACAGAAGTTGAAAGTATAGGGCCGTGGACAGGACATACATTTTATAAAGATTTATATGACCAACACGATATGGAATTAATGTCTAAATTGTTTATTAATCATGCTAACAATTTTTTAAATGTGAAAAATATAGAAGCATATAATCTTGTTTTTAATAAACAGGCAATAAAATTTCTAACATTAGAGGGATCGACAATTGACCATATTCCAATTTATCTAGAACAATTAAAAAAGAAAAATCCATTGGCTTTAGATATGCGCCATCCAGGACACGAATGTCAAGAAATTTACAGCGAAGAAATTTTACAATATATTAATTTAAAATGCAAAAGTGTATAATTAAAATCTCAAATCAACAGACTGATTGTAACGATTACGAACAATTTGATTCTATAATTGAAAATATCTTACTTGAAAAATACAGTGAAGATTTTCTATTTGATTTTGATGTTTGGCAGCGCCAGAGCGAAATTGATTATAGAGTAAGAAGTTATCCTTTAAATTTACAGGGATGGGACACAGCGACTAAAACAATGATTGCAGTTTGGGAAACTCCTGATCAAATAAATCCATTTGTGGATTATTTTTTTAATCATGAAACATTTTTAAAATTTAAAAATGCGTTAATAGAAAAAGGATGGGAGATCAGCGATCCCAAAATAGAATTATGAAACCTGTGATGTTATATACCCTTCCTAGAACTAGAGCAACGGTGCTATTTTATTCTTGTCGTCGAGCTATACTAAAAGATGAAATCTTTTCAGAATCAAATTTAGATATTTTAAATGAAACTGCGGTTAAAAAAGCATTTTATAAAGTTGATGATCCAAATGCGGTTTTAAAAATACATGGTGCTCACATAGAACGATCTTCGTTAATCTCTAATTGGTATAATTCGGTTCTTGATAATAACATTTATGATGTGTTTGTTGTAGAAAGGTCAGATAGAATACACATGTTTCTGAGCCTTTTTATGGCAGAAAGATTTGGTTATAATAAAAGAAATCAAGTTGACCCGTTTAAATTTTCAATAGATGAAAACGATATTCAGTCAATGGTGTTAGAAATAAAAAATTATCTTAAACACTATCCTCAAAATGGCAAAATAATAAGTCTAGAAAATTATCCTAGCGAATACTTCGATACTGCATTAATGAATACTGATGATCAACAAAGTCATAAAAAATATCAATTTATAACAAATTTTGATTGGGCTGTAGAACAAATACAAATGGTGTTAACATCCTTTGAAGATGAATGGCAAGATAAAATTAGCAGATTAAATGAAAAAAATAATTAAAATTAAGTCGGGCAACAGTCATACAATGAAAATTACCTGGCAGATGACAACCAACTGCACCTATGCCTGCGAATATTGCCCTCCGCATTTTAGAACAGGCAAACATCATAATATCGACCTGAAGATTTATAAAAATTTCTTTAGTCAAATTAAACAACCTATTTTATTAAATCTCACCGGTGGTGAAGTTACTACCCATCCTCAGTTTATTGATATTTTAAAGATGATAAAAGACCTAGATATCAAAATTAAAGTAGACAGCAATAATGTTAGAACTCCGAGATTTTATAAAGAAGTTGGGAATCTAGTAGATGTTTGGTGCTTAACCATGCATCCAAGTCAGCATAAATTTGATCTTGAAAAAATAAAAGTATTAACAGATCAAAGTTTTGTCATAGTTTACATCATGATGGATCCCAAACATTGGGACTTAGCAGTGTCGTGGTTTGAACAATTAAAATCTTTGGAAAATATTAAAATAATATTGATCAAACCTGTTAGCAATTGGGCCGGCGCTGACTATTTTACAAAATGGACTCCGGAGCAATTAGAGTTTTTAAATACTTCGCCGAGGTGGCAGTTTACAGACCAGAGACATACCGAATTAACTGTTTCTCATAGTTGGTTAAAAGATACCGATACTATTGCAATATATGATGATGGTTCCCAATCGGTATTAGATCCAGACCAATTAATGAAAAACGATGATCATAATTTTTATGGATGGCGTTGCTATTCAGGGAAAGAAAACTTAATCATAGATGCATTAGGTAATGTCCGTTGGAGTAATTGTGGAATGATTGATCTAGGCAACATAACTAGTATTAACATAGATAATTTACAGGAATCTGTAATCTGTGATAAGTTTAGGTGTGATTGTGGTGCCGATATAAGGGCAGATAAGCATATAGAAAATACAAAGGAAATATAATATGACTAAACGTGTACTAATTATGGGATTACCTGGCGCAGGTAAAACAACATTAGCAGAAAAACTTAAAAAACTATTGAGTGATTCGGGTAAGAAAGTTGAATGGCTTAATGCAGATGAAGTTCGTAAAGAATACAACGACTGGGATTTTACAGAAGCAGGACGTATTAGACAAAGTAAACGTATGTATGACCTATCCACTAGATTAGAAAGTGATTATGTCATTGCTGATTTTGTGGCTCCTTTAGTTGAAATGCGTAACAACTTCAAAGCAGACTGGACTATTTGGATGGATACTATTCGTGAAGGTCGTTACGCAGATACTAATGCCATGTTTATTGAACCAGAGATATACGATTTCCGTGTTACAGAGCAGAACGCAGACAAGTGGTCAGATTTTATTGCCAATCATATCGTAGACGATCGTAGGCGCCCAGTATTTGATTGGAAGAAAGAAACAGTACAGATGCTAGGACGCTGGCAACCCTGGCATGCTGGTCATCGTGCATTATTTGAAAGATTATTGGCCAAGACCGGACAGGTGATTATTCAAGTACGTGATGTACAAGGATGGCAAGGTAGTAATCCATTTGAAGTAGCTAAAGTCAAAGGTTTTATCAAACATGATTTAGATCCATTGTATCAAGGACAATATGAAATACAGGTTGTTCCTAATATTGTACATATCGGCTGGGGTCGTGGTGTGGGATATACCGCAGGGGAAGAAACTTTTGACGAGTCGATAACTGACATCAGTGCTACAAAAATTCGCAAGGAATTAGGTCTTGAGTGATCGTGCTGTCCGCAGTCTAGTTAAAACTGTCAGTTGGAGGATAACTGGTAGTGGAGCTACGTTTGCAATATCGTATATTGTGTCTGGTAATTTTGTTATTGCAGGTTCGATCGCTATGGCACAATTAATTTCGAATACAATTTTGTATTTTATACATGAAAGGATTTGGAATAAAATTAAATGGGGTCAATATGGACATTGACACCGAACACCTACATTATTGGATGCAGGCCATTAGGCAAAGTCCAGACCCCATACGTACTATGGATGCGTTTTGGAGCGGCCAACTAAAAAGCAAAGAATGGTTGATTGCTAATCTACGTAAGAACGTTAATAAGTTTGTAAGTATAGATATACATGGCGGTTGGGTAGGAACATTGGCCAGCATGCTGTTTCAAAGTGACATTTATATTACAAATATTCGTAGTGTTGATATTGATCCTAGTTGTCAACCTATTGCCACTATGATGAACAAAAAAGAAGAAATGAGTGGGAAGTTTCATGCTGTTACTGCAGACATGTGTGCCATTCGCAGTGATGCAGACGTAATTATTAATACCAGTTGCGAACACATAACTCAAGAACAATACGATCTGTGGTTGAGTGGCATGCCGCACAATAGTTTGTTAGTTCTGCAAAGCAATAATTATAATATACCAGAACATGTTCGCATTGCCGCAGATTTAGAACAATTTAAAAAACAGTGCCAGATCGATATTATTTGGGCAGGAGAATTAGAATTGCCATTGTACAAACGATTTATGATCATTGGAAAACAATAATGGAAACCGGAATAGTTAAATGGTTTAACGATGCTAAAGACTATGGATTTATCTTATCGGATAACGATGGATCTTCTATCTTGGTAGAAAAATGGGACATAAACCAAGACCCTCAGGTATTATTTGAACTTCAACAGGTATCGTTTGAAAGGATAGAAGTAGATGAGGGCAGTAAGGCTATCAAGGTTAGCGTACTTTCCTCAGTGTTTGAACACAAACATTTAAACATTCCACGGATAAGTGTTTTTGATAATCTATTGCCCATCGAAGCATGTAACAGCATCATCGATCGACATTCTAGGAACGGAATGAATCCTAATTCTGGAACACAAAGTAGACAAGAGTCGTACGCTCAAGTAACAGAACTGGTTGAAAACAGGGGAATCAGTCTTGGAGTAGATCCTTATCATTACGATATGTTGGCCACAGCAATTGTAAATTCTGCTAAAATTCCGTACAGCCACATCGAAGCCATAGATATCTATAACTATGTCGAGGGGCAGTATTTAGATCTACATCACGATTACCCCTATGATCCAAAACAAATAAACTATTATAGATACGGCGGTGATAGGGTCGGCACTGGTATATTCTTTTTAAATGATAATTTTGTAGGCGGCCAAACTTATTTTCCAAAATTAAATATAGAGATACAGCCCAAGGCTGGATCTTTTCTATATTTTCAACAAGGGTATGATGAAGCAACGAACTGGAGTACGATTCACGAAAGTCGACCAATCACCAAAGGCACCAAGTGGATAGCCAGTTGTTTCTTTAGCGACCAGCCACGTGTGGGATATAAAGTTCGTGACTTCGATTAGTAACTGGATACCCTTTCTAAAGATAGACGATGACGGCACTAGGTGCATGTCGCAGCAGACCTATGAACCATTATTGAATCCAGAAGGCACGATTTTTTGTGCCAATTATGATTGGGCAAACAAATATCAACGACAAGAAGATCCTATTAGAGAAAAATATACTCAAAATGTAGTTGATTGGTTTTGGAAAAATGAAATAGATAATCTGTTAAAATATAAAGATAAACCATATACTCCTACGATTATAGATATTGATTATCATAGTAAGCAGGTATTTTTTGAGTGGCAGGGAGAAACCTGTAATGAAATTATTTACAGTGGTAGAAATTTAGATAATTATTGTAGCAATTGGAAAGAACAACTGCATTTTATAATGACAGATCTATTCAAGGAAGGTACTTATAAGTTGACAATGTATCCGCATTGTCATTTTATTAAAGATGGTCAAATGCAAACAATTGATTGGTACGGCGGTATTTCTACCAATGATCCGTTCGTTGATGCAGAATATATGGATGGTATTATACACGAGTCAGCAAAATTTAGGTTGGCTGAAACCGGGGCTATTGTTGATAACAAATACAACCTAGAAATAATGTTTCAACGTTCTATGCAAGAACATGTTAAATGGGGCAATCAGAACATGGAATATATATACAAGGAAATTTTTAATGCCTAAGCGCATTGGATCTACAAACGGATTAATTGATTGGGATGTCGTTATGACAGGCCTTGTACCTCGCAGTGGTGATTACAACAGTCCTTCTACTGTAACTGATCGTGTCAAGGATGATCCTAATGTTAATTTAGGTTACTATAAAGAAATTATGGAAACCTGGAAGAATGCTAACTATGACTTTAAAAATATCGAATGGTGGGATTATTATCCAGGAGAACATTTTGATATTGATATACAAGAATCATTTTCAAATATAGTTAATGCTGAACCCAAACGAGTGTTTATTTCTGAAGTAATGCCGGGGCAGTGCGTTCCATATCATTGGGATGTAGAAGACAACGAAACAGAATGGTTAGAGCAGGGCAATCTTGTTCGTTATGTGTGTTTTATAGATACTCCGAAATTTGCTCATGCGTTTATCTTGGGCAATGAATGTTTTTATAATATAGAACAAGGCGAAATTTATCAATGGGATCACTATAGAGATTACCACGCCGGAACTAATGCTGGTCAAGGACCCTATTACCTTTTTCATTTTTTAGGAATTTCTAATGATTAAATTTATAGGAAATTGTAGCGGTATTATTGATTGGGAGTTGGTTATTCGTGATCTAGAGAATTGTTCCCCCGACCACGGGCCCACACATAAAGAAGGTGATCCAATTCCATTATTAAATGAAGTAACTACTATCTGGCGAGATGAAGGATATAAAACCGTTGAACTAGGCGGAACTGTACAATGGGACATGCTTTTTCCCGGAGTACATTATGATCGAAGCATCGAAGAAAAATTCTGTGATTTTTTTGAAATTAAACCTAACTCGGGTTCGTGGATTAGTCGTATATGGCCCGGTAGACAAGCACCGATACATTGGGATGTACACGATGACGAAGCAACTCTATTAACACAACCGGATATGATGAGATGGCATTGTCATATTGGTAAACCTACGTTTGGACATATATTTGTATGTGAAAATGAAATGTTTTACAATAAACAACAAGGGGATGCCTTTCAATGGGATTCTCGAAGATATTGGCATGCCGGAACTAATTGCGGCCTAACACCTAAATACCTTTTTAACCTATATTAATATTATGACTGATAAACCTGTATTCACTGATCCGTTTTACATAGATAAATTTATGGAGATACAACAGCAAAATATTATATTGTACAAAACTCTATTAAAGATAAAAGAAAATCCGGTAACCTCTGAGGTAGTGACTCGAGAACTGGGGTTGTCTATCTTTGACAGTATAAAAGATGGTCCTGCATAATGTTTAGATTTAATGAGTTAGATTCAGTACATCTTGAAATTACTTCGGCATGTCAGGCTAGTTGCCCTATGTGTGCTAGAAATAATCATGGTGGCCTGCCCAACACTCTTCTCCAAGAAAAGTCGTGGACGTTAGAAGAGTTTAAATCTATTTTTACAACTGAATTAATTGATCAAATCAGCAGTGTGTACTTCTGTGGAAATTTTGGAGATCCAATTTTAAATAAAGATCTTCCCAACATGTGTCTGCACCTTAAAGAACACAAGCCAACAATGCGTGTGGCGATTCACACAAATGGCGGTGCAAGAAATTCTGATTGGTGGGAAGAATTATGTTATTCTTTACCAGAAGACCATAGGGTGGTATTTGCATTAGATGGACTTGAAGATACTCATCATTTATATAGAATAGGCACAACGTATAACGGCGTAATTAAAAATGCCACAACATTTATCAAGGCCGGCGGGATTGCTGAATGGTGTTTTATTAAATTTAAACACAATGAACATCAAGAAGACGAAGCTAGAGACAGAGCTAGTCGAGAAGGTTTTAAATATTTTACATTAAAAAATAGTTCGAGATTTTTAGGAGAACCGAAATTTGATGTATTGGATAAAGCTGGAAATGTTACTCATGTTATTGAACCACCATCGGACAACAAGATGCATTTCATCAGTAAACAAATGATAGAAGAATATAAATCTACAATTATGCCTTTAGAAATTAGTTGTAAAGTTCAACACACTAAAGAAATTTATATAGATCATTTTAAAAATGTATTTCCGTGTTGCTGGGTCGGATCAATACCCTATACAAACTACGATAATAAAAATGTCAATATTGCAATTAGGAACGAAATTAATAAACAATACTTTGACTTGGTTGAATCATTGGGCGGTGAAGAAAATTTAAATGCAGATCTAGTAGGAGTAAAAAATATTATTCAATCTGACAATTGGCAGAATGTTTGGAAAATATTCTGGACAACTAAAAAGATGATCATGTGCGCCCGTATATGCGGAATAGACAAAAATATTTCAAAACCCGATGATCAATTTTTACAAAGGGATCAATTTAATTAAATGTCTAGCTTAATGTACTGCAGAATTGACTTATCGAAAACAACTTACAGCCCATCAAATGATTGTGTATTATTTGATAGTCCCCCAATCGATGATTTGCAAAAAATTTATAAACAATACTGTCATTACAAAAAATTTGATAGTATTATGCCTTTGTTTGATTCCTACTTTAATGATGCTACTATTGACATATGGGGATATCTAGATACTGATGGAAAGTTAGTGGCGTTCAGTGTTGTTAAAAAACATGATCAAGAAAATGTTGAAAGTTTACAATTTTCTTGGAACTATGAAAATCCTAAATTAAAACTAGGGATTGCAAGTCTTACACACGAGTGTGCTGTTTATAAAAATTTAGGTTACAAATATCTATATCTGGGAGAGGCAAACTCATATAAATCTAAATTAGATGGTTATGAAGTTTTAGGGAATCTCCACTTGACTACTTGATCGTAATAGTCTTTGCTCCAATGCTGATAATACCCTTGTTTCTCTAATTGCACGGTTGCGGCATTAAGTTTATCTAATGGTTGACATAATATTAAATTATATTTGCCATTGTTAAGTTTAATATCTTTGACTGTTTCAATACAATCAACATGGTCTTCTAGACAGGCATATCCTAAGGGAACATACTGTTCATTAATTTCAGCTACATGTTGGCTAAACAAATCTGAATTTATATTATCGTCACAGACTAACACTACAACATCAATTTGTGGATTCCATTGTTTAAACAAACTATGAATGTCAGCGATGTAAGTATAGCTTCGTCTGAAGTCGATCTTGTTTTTAATTAATGCTTGTTTAGCGTATGGGCAAATTGGTATATTATTAAGCCAGTGCTGCGGCTTATCCAAGACTTCTGTGATCCAGTCACGCAGATATACTTCATAGTCCGTAGTCATTTTGCCCACCACTGCGTCTAACATCCAGTGTTAAACAGTGCCATCCGCCATCCCAAAAGAATCTGTGTCTTAATGGGCATACAATAGGATTGATACCCTTGCTTTCTAACAGTTTGATTAGGGTAGGGCTATTACTGTTGATAACAACATTCTTTTCATCAATGACCAGACTATTGATATCAAATATAGTTTCTTCAACAAAGCCTGTCCAGTTGGGCAAGAACGATTCTACAAAATGTGTAAAATCGTCGTTGCGTTCTTCACCTGGTACCCACCACTTGCCTTTGTTCTTGCTACGTAGATCTAACCATTCTCTAACACCGTCCCATCTAGAGTCGTTAAAGAAAATAACTTCCCAATTCTTAAAAGCGCCTTCTGAACCTTTGAACCAAGGACCTGATACTACCAATCCGGGCTTGAGTACAGTAAAAATACTGTCATTGTGTCCGCCAAGATTGAGAGGTTCGTAGTCAAATATAGGATACTTGTCTTGTAGAAACTCAAGTAGTGTTGGTGTTTGATTTAAATCTACCAAACACTTTTTACCTATCCTTGTTAGATTAGGACTGCAAAACCCTTGTAGTGTATGTTCTTCAATTAGTTGTTGTTTTTGTTCCGGTGTAAAATCGTTGATTCCTGTACCTAAGTTTCTATCTTTAACATATCTATCTAGGCATTCTTCAGTTTGATAGAACTTATAGTTGCCATTATAGATACTCAAATCTACTTGACTTTCTCCAAACCATTCAACAAACTTTTTTGTGTAACCGGCAACTTCAAAAGTATTATCTGTAACAAGAATCCTATTGCCCATAGTAACAGCATCGTCTCGGACCTGTAACGGACTTGTTGGAATTAAACTGTCTTTGACAAAATCAGGATTGTTACTACCGTAACCCAACTTGCCATTAACATCCACATAGTCTAGTATACTAGATTTGTATCCTAGTTCTGTCGGTGATGCTTGAAATACAGTAACATTGTGTGAACATAATTGTTGTTTGAAATATTCAATGTCCTCGTTGGTTTCATCAACGACTCTTTTAAGAACATCAGCAATTTTTTTATTTGCAACACCGTCAAAAAAACTGCTGTCGTAGATACTGCCCACTACCACAGCTTCTAACGGTTGAAACTCGTCCCAACTGTTTACTTTATTGTTCATCCGGCCAATCTCTAAAATAGGCATGCTGTATGTTACCGCTTACAAATTGATTAAAACTTTTGTGTTTATCTTCTAGCTCGCCTTCTAATGGAGCTACTCTTTGGAACGCACTTTCTAGTTGCGCCATGCCTGTAAACTCCATCATGATGTGCCATTCTGGTAAATTTTCTATACTACGGAATCCCATCTTGCAACGAGTAACTCGATAACTTTGCATTTTGCCTTCGTCAACAAGATGTTGAAGAAAACTTTTCATATTTTTGACCCAATCGAGATCGCTGATGTCTTCCTCTTTGTCTGCCCATACGTGATAGATGTCCATGATGTATTTACGAGTTCTTTATTTTTGTTAGAGGAATATCGGCAGCACAGGTACAGTTGTCTCTGGTGCAGGTGATAGGGCCTACTGACATTGAAAATGTATCATTGTAGATATTTCCAAGACTTCCGCCAACACGGCAAGTAGCACGATGCACTTCACCGTCCCAATTTATCATTAGGCTTTCTATACCTGCATTGCATTGCCATCCCTTAAATTGATTTAGATTATTTTTAATAACATCGTTGGCATGCATGATCTTTTCTTCGTCGATTCTACAGTTGGGTTTTACTGTGGCATTGTGGTCTAGTATCCATTGCAGATCTTTGCCGTCGTATTTTAAATCATCAAAAACATTATGGTCGCCTTCGGTCCAACGAATTCTACGAATAGCATACTTAATTCCGATCTCGTCAAACTTTTTAACAACAATTTTTACATTATGCATATATTTGTGATGTGCCATAACATTAACAAAAAAGTCTCGTTCTGTGCTGTCGTAGAATTTTAAAATAGTATCGAATATTCGAGTCCAGTCCTGTTCAAAATGTAGACTAAACACAAGATGATTAAAAAACATTTCATGATCTAAATACCATTGATACCCTCGCGTACCATTAGTGGTTAAATTAATCCAGAAAATATTTTTTCGTTTAAAGTACTCAAGAAGATCCTCGATGTCAGGATGTACACAGGGTTCTCCTCCGGTGAGACTAATACGTAAAGGTTTACCTAATTCGCATAGTTTATCCACAGTCGCTTCCATTATATTAATATCTGTGTGTGGACTAAAATTATCGTGTATTTCTGCGGGGCAATAGCTGCAATCATAATTACAGCGTTTGCCTATGTTCCATTCAACCTTAATTTGATCTTGATGCGGCCACACAGAAGTTATTTTATACATATTTTTTAAACTCTGGTGTGATGTCTTCAAAGCATTGATCGCGTGTTTTGTCTAATCGATGATTAAATTCGATGCAGTCTTTCCACAAGTGGCTTTGATCTTTTGCTTGAATAAAATTTATTATTCCGTTGATCTGATTTAAAGTTATTCCATGTAAAATTGGTTTTTGTTTTACCAATTTAAAATTTGATAATTCTTTTTTAATTAATTCTAATCTAGAAACTGCAATATCTTTTAGCTCTATTGGAATGACCTGCGCTGATAAAACATTAGGATACTGCACCATATTGGTATAAAAAACAATACCTAATTCATCTAGAAAATATTTGATCATTTTATCTAGAATCATAACATTACTGGCCTGTACAGCCACAGCGCCGACAATTCGACTGATGTTAGGTATCGACTGTATTTGTTTGATATTATTAATCAACTCTTCCCAAGATGCATTGCCACGAATATATTCATAACTGGCACCCATGCCGTCAATAGAAACATTTACTGCTACGCTTTTAAACTTAGGCCAGTACTCCCAAACTGTGCGATTGCTTTTGCCTAACATAGTTAAATTAGTAGCATACTTGATTTCTATCTGATGACCGTAAGGAGCAAGCATATCTAATATGCGATAATGCTGTGGATCCATCAAGGGTTCGCCGCCGGCAAACTCCACACGGCGAAAATATGGTAAGTTTTTTTCTAAACTAGTCCACCACCCTGGATTGTCTTCAAACTTGTCCAGCAATGGTTTATTTTCTAGATTATGCTCTTCTACCATCTGATAAATTATCCTACCTTCGTCTTTATAGAAATCTTTAATTTCCGCCCAATCATTCCAACTGGTACTGTCTCCAGGATGACACATGCGACATTTTAAATTACATAAGTTGTTTAACTTTAATTCCATTGTGGGAATTTCAAAAGGCATTTTTTCTTGTAAAGGTGTGCTAGGATATAGATTGATACGAGCCTCGGGTATAATCCCTGCAATATGTCGTTGACGTAGACTTTCTACTCCTTGATCCTCTAAATTAAAACAAGGCGCACATTCGGGCGGGCGTTCGTTGTTTAGTACCTGGCGGCGAATACGCTGCATGGTATCATTGTTCCATATTTCTTCTAAGGTAGTATCCTGTATCCAACCAACGGGATGACTACGACAGCAGGCCTGTATGGCACCGTCTTCGCGTGTTGCTAGTCCGGTAAACGGATGCATGCAGAATGTTTTACTTTGATTGTTCAATGGCCCACTCTCTTTCTTTACACCAAAAACATTTACCACAGACAGGTACATATTGTCCTGGAGTATATGTTTGATAGTTTATATTTTCAAATTCGCCTTCGCAACTTCTTGTAATTTCAAATAGACTTTCTAGTTCTAATCTTCTATACTGGGTAATAACCCAAGATTTATCAATGAATCTAAATGGGTGACTTGCAACCTTATTCATGTGCAACATATATTCTAGATGTTTGTTTTCTTCGGAAGGTTCGATATCTCGTTCAGACATACCACTAAAAGAAGCTTGCCTAGGATTATGTGTAACTGCATTATAGTATGCATCACAGTTTTCTTTATGACAAATGTATTCTGCAAAAGCACGTTGTTGTATGTTGTCACCACTGACTTGTTTACCGTATTCATCTATTAGATTAGGACCTATATTACCGTACTCTAGTTCGGGGGCAATAAAATTAGTATGTCTATACAGTCTCAGGGTTGGATGATTTGTTAACAGCCAATTGAATATATTAAGACTATCGTATTGTTGCCACGGACGAGTCTTCCACATTCTCGTATGACTGATTATATGTACTGTGAACCCATCGGATGCAAGACCACAAACTAAATGGGCTAACAGAGCACTATCTGCACCACCGCTGACACTAATTGCAACACTACGCCAGTTTTTATTAAAAGGAATACGAACACCGTCTATATCATGAAATATCTGCATTTTCTAAATACCTTATTAGTGGACTAACTCCGACAGGTTCCCCGTTGCGTAGAGCTAGATAGATACTTTGGGTCGGAGTTAGTGCAAAATCTGCACACACTTTATAGTAGTTATTACCGTGTTTATTCCACAGATAGTCTGATGGTAAGTTACGAATAAAATGTAAACCAATCATTGCCAACGCACGATTATTCATATGGAAGTCATTCATTATTGTAATACTATCGGGCTTAGGTTGTCTAGACCAACGTAGGCCAATTCGATTCCAACCGAGACCTAAGCCTTTGCTTAAACTTATCCCCACAGATCTAATTGCAGGATGAGATACATCAAAGTTAATTGCGCGGCAGCAAGTAAACCAAGCGCCGTCCACATGTACACTAATTCCCTTGTCTTGCGCTTCATCTAAAATCTCCTTCATCTGTTCGTGTACTGCACCTGTGCTAGGAAATGGCATGGAAATAATTAATGGTATATCTTCTCGCAACAGACCCGGCCTAGTTCCCCAGTTACCTAATCTGTCGTGGTATCTATAATCACCAACTAATACCTGCGGTTGACATTGCATATAGATATTATCGATAAATTGCGTACATCCGTTTATAATGTCAACTCTGTCAAAGCTATCAAGGCCGGTTATGGTATTCAGTTTACTATCAAGAATCCAATCGGCCATTTCTTTTTTAAAATTAGTATATACAGCATCACTGATATCTTTGTCTAAATTTCCGCTGAGTACTTGTTGTATTAGCTGCTCGATCGTGTTATCAGTTAAGGGTTGTGGCCTTTCAATTTCTAAGTATGTAGAAGAATATTCTTTGGCAATTTTAACTCGTAGCATAGAAATATTTAACCATATTATAGTAGCATATAAATATTTCATGCTATCCAAAACTCAATTTACGGTACCTTTTAAAATATTCAATATTGCAAAAGATTCTATTCCTTCTATTAATTCTAAATTGTCTTTAAATCAGCCCACTGGTGATTTCTTCTACGATCCGTGGGAAATAAAATCCGAATTTAAAAACACAGTGTGGGAAGAAGTACTTGATAGTTTGCCTTTAGACAAAGGAGAAGCTAGATTGATTGAGTTAGCACCACAACAAACATATAGTAGTCATGCTGACATCGATGATCGCTGGCATCTAGCATTATCAGGCGATCAAAGTTATCTAATTGATTTAGATGAAATGAAAATACATAAAACAGATCCCGACGGGGATTGGTATTACATGGATGCTGGCCGGATTCATTCAGCAGCAAATTTTGGCGGCCATTCAAGGATTCAGTTGGTTGTTAGAAAATTATTATTAAAAAATAATATAGATAACAGCATTCGAGTAACAATTGATCCGGCCGGCGATACGACCTGGCATAGACATAACTTTGATTTAATTTTTAGTCCTTGGTTGAATCGTGCAAACAAGGCTGGAGATATCAGTCATTTTAATTTCCAAGGAAACACTATTAGATTTAATATCAATCCCAATGTCCTTGAATATTTTAAAAATATTGTTACTACTGATTTTAAGGTAAACTATGCCTAAAGCAATCATAACAGGACACACACGAGGCATTGGTGTTATTTTTTCAAATCATCTTATCAGTAAAGGGTGGGAAGTTATTGGATTCAATACCGCTACTGGATTAGCCGATGTTGTTGAGACTGCCCGGGGGTGTGATTTGTTTATTAACAATGCCTATGCCAATGGAAAGCAACTTGAATTTTTAAATGAATTATATTCCTCTGTGGATAAAATGATCGTATGTGGTAGCATGGCAGCATTTTATAAAGACACTTGTTTACCAGAATACAGTGATCATAAAAACAAACTTGCTACGGCAGTAACTGAATTACAGAATAAAGGTGCAAAAATACTCATGCTACATCTAAGCTCTAGTGGTTATAACAATCCAGATGCGTTACTTAAAATAATAGACCTTTGGTTAGAATATCCTCATATAACAGCAGTTAGTTTTGATGCGACCGGAGAACCGAATCAATGAATAAAAAAATAATTATTACTGGACATACCAATGGCATTGGCAAAGCTGTGTATGATAAATTTAAAGAAATCAGCTGTCGAGAAATAGTTGGAATGAGTAGAACAAATGGCTACGACATAGAAAAAGACTTTGACAAAATTATTGCTGAAGCAGAAGGCTGTGAGATGTTTATCAACAATGCCTATTGTGAACAGCAACAGTTACGATTAGTTGAAGCATTAAAAGACAAAGTTGATATGATGGTGGTAATGGGCAGTGTAAGTAGATTATATCCAGAATTAATTCCTACAGAATATGTCAAACACAAACAAGACCTAGCAGAAGCTTGTAGACTAATCAGTATCAACCCTGATGGAATACCCTTGCTGCATTTAGATTTAAGTTTTATTGAAGGAACTCAAGTCGATGCCGCTGATACAAACGTATTCACCAGCGATTATACAACTTCATATGAAGATATCGTTGATACAATTATTTTCTGGGCAGGCAAGCCCAGCATTAGACAAATTGAATTTAGATGGAAGCTAACACCATTTGTCTACGAACAGTTAAGACGTGCCAATCCTAATCTAGATCCATCTAGGATAACGTTCTAAGTTTTCAAGAAATCGATCAGGATATATCTGCCATACTGTCTGTTCTGTATTACGGTACACTATATCACCAATACGTTCCACAATACCTAACTTGGCCAGCGTAGGAAAGTAATGTCTATGTACAAGACGTTGACTCGCTACTGTGCTTTCATTACTGGTAGCAAATATACGTTTACCGTTGGACCATTCTATACAAGTCGGTAATAAGAATTGATCAGTTAAATTTTGATGTTCGGCGATTAATTTTTTAGGAGTTATAAGACCTCTATTAGGTCGAGCATCTCCAAACGTGCAGGTACGTGCTAAAACTCGATAACAGTTTGTTCCCATTTCATCAAAAGAGTGTGCAACAACACTGCCGATAGCTTTGTCATCTTGATATAATATCCATGCTGCCCACTCTGATTCATTACGGAAGCAATCTATCATTACTTTCTGACTAGCATTATTAGCAAATCCTCGCTCAGCAGCCTCTTGATAAAACTCACAAAGATTTAAATTTGAATTCCATTTAACTATCTTATACATAATTATTCTTCAGGGTACACTTTTTTTATTCTAAGAACAACTTGTTTCCAAAAAGAATTAGATCGATTATAAACAGCATGCGGAATTTCTCCGTCAAACATAAAGATGTCTCCATTTTTAAAAACATAATCTTTACTGTCTACCTGTAATATGCACTGATCATTGGTTTCAATATTGATAAGAATAGTAAAAACATTCATGTCAACATGTTCTGGAAATTCCATGTTTGGACCTAAGAAATTAATTCCTATATAATCAATGCCTTTAATTTCTAAGGCGCTAGAAACTATCTCCCAAAAATATTTTCTGTCACCGTGCTGTACTGAAGTAAATTCTATGGTAAAATATTCTGCTCCGATGGCAGAATTTGGAAAGCGAATTTCGTCATCATCACACCCATACTGGCAAACTTCTATATTGCCATCATTGTTATATTGATAATACCAACCGAGATTAAGATTTACGCTAGAGATTAATTCTTGTTTTAATTTTTTCCAGTCGAACTCTTTCAGAAAGATTTCTGATAAAAGTTTTATTTTTTCAAGTTGGTCTTTATGTTCCATAAATTGTTTTAGCTTTTTCTATAAAATCTCTAGGATAATTGTTACTGAAACTTTCAAAAGCCAGTAACTGAATGTCAATGAGGGGAGTAGGAGTTTCCCAATCTATGCCCATAGCCTGAGATTGTTTTCGTAATTCTATTCTACGATTTTCACTGATATGGCTCAGAAAACTGTTTATAGTAATTGGAGGTTCATTAAACCTATATGTAAAAAAATAATTAATACTTTTTAGTTTTCCGTTAACAACAAAATAACTACTAGGATGCAGGCTATATTTGTAAATTCCTAAACTCTTGTGAGCAGATAAAATTGCCAACATTTGATCTTGCCAGTCTGGTACAATCTCTTCAAAAGGACAGTTGTTGCGATCTAAACTACGCTGCCATAAATCAACACCGTCAATTTCAAGATATAGTTTTTTCTTTTCTAAATCTATATTAATGATAGTTGGGACTAAATCAGGAAATCGATTTCTCATCTGAGTGATGAAGTTGACTTCCCTAAGCCATTTTTCTTTCATCAGGGCAGGATCAACTACTTGATTCTGTCCTTGGTGATATTCGGAGTCGTTAACATACCACTGCACAAATGTCTTTTTGTCGTCACTGATCAAGCTGGTATAGATTAGATTATTTCTCCAGGGTAATTCTCCTGGTACTTGATTGTAATAATAATGGTATTTCACGAGTATGTCCTCTGTAATTTAATTATCTTAAATACAAACAGGAACAAAATTAAATGATCAAAGGCATCAACAATCAGCCGTACTTAGATATGGCTCCATATTTAGATATGGATCAATTTGATAAACTACAGCCCGAAATCCTCAAAGGATTTGCATTGGCACGACTCCATGCCAAAGAAGGTACCTGGATGAAACCAGGATTTGATCAAACTAGAGGTAGTTATATTTGGAACTGGAAACCCATTTATAAAGCAATAGAAGAATTTCTTGCATTGCCTGATAGTGATCCGATTAAACAAAGTGGTTGGGATCTATGGTGCAATGCTAAAGATCACAATAGCCGTAATCTTTTTACTAGATATGTTAAAATGGCCATGGGTGCCTATGATCCTTACATATATTATTTTTTATGGGAAGAAGGATCGTGGAATGATAGAACTGCGCCACGTAAGCTCACTGAAGAAGCAGAATACTTTCCTAACGTAGTTAAGTGGGTTGAACAAATGATCACCGATGGAATATTTGAACATATTGGACGAGTGATATTTTTTCATTGCGAAGCAGACGGGATGCCATTTGAACACCGAGATTTAGATGCTAATAATGGAGTATTTGAAAATGATTTTTATACTCCTCATCGAAACGAATTTATACATATTCGACCTAATACTAAAAAAGGGTTTTATGTTTGGGATCCAGAAACTAAAACTAAAATATATTTAAACACTAAGGCTGCATGGTGGAATGATCAGGATTGGCATGGCGGTGATCAGATTAAAGAACAAAGCTATAGTCTAAGAATTGACGGTAAGTTCACGGAAGATTTTAGAATACGATTAAAGATAGATCATCTGGAGAATTATTAATGCGTGAGATTTATTGGCTACAGCCAAAAGAAACTAAAATCGGCACCGTACAACAATTAATCAAAGATCGATCAGGTTCTCCTAGTTTTTGTGTGATACCGTGGATACACATGGCTACCAGACCTAACGGTGATGCTAGATTATGTTGTGTGGCCAATGCATCGGGTGCAGCCACGGGAGACCACGGTGTAGGGCTAGTTAAAAAAGAAAACGGTCAACCGGCAAACTTTGGAATTGATACACCACTGAGTGCATGGAACAATGATTACATGAAAGATGTTCGTTTGTCTATGTTAGATGGTAAGGTACCTGCAAGTTGTACAAAATGCTTTGAGGAAGAATCTAATGGAGTTGCTAGTAAACGGATCTGGGAAGCCTATGACTGGATGAACAACGATTTAGACATAGAACAATTAATAGACGAAACTTCCGATACTGGAACGGTTCCTCCCGCTATCAGGTATCTTGATTTACGATTAGGCCATACATGTAATTTAAAATGTGTTATGTGTAGTCCGCATGACAGCAGTCGCTGGGTGCAAGATTACGAACCGATGATGGCCAAGACAAAAAGTACAATAGTTATTAATCAGATCAAATGGGATAAAAACACATTCAACAATTATTGGTATGAAAAGCCTGAATTCTGGAACGATATCTTTGAGCAGATTCCACACATCGAACAATTATATTTTGCAGGCGGTGAGCCCTTGATGATCAAAGAGCACAAACGATTCTTAGAAGAAATTATCAAACGTGGATACAATAATAAGATCACTCTGCGTTATAATTCCAATGGTGTGCTATTAGACGAAAACATGATCGAGATATGGACTCAGTTTAAAAAAGTAAAGTTTTCAGTTAGTGTAGATGCCCTAGAAGAACGCAATTGGTATATACGATATCCGACCGACTGGGCCGATATTATTCGGATATTGGATCGATTAGATAACACCCCGGACAATATTCAAACCAGCATTGAATGTGCAGTGCAAGCAATTAATGTCGAACATCTACCCGATTTTGCTAAATGGATGATATCTCAAAATTATAAAAAGGTAAACAAACACTACCTCGGTGACTATCAAGCAGGCGGCGGAATATTCAGTATGCATCTGTTGTTTATTCCGACTTTTCTAAGTGCTAGAATACTAACCAAAGAACAAAAAGATCGAGTACGTGCAAAGTTTGTAGACTTCAAACAATGGTTGTGGGATAACTATACTCAAGATGATCATTTTTGGAAAGATAATCCCTACGGTTGGAAACGTTGGGAAGGTATTTTAAAGTTTATTGATGCTGAGGATCATAGTCACATGATTCCAGACTTTACAGAATATTTTGAAAACTTAGATTCTATTCGCGGAACTAATTTCAATAAAATTTTTCCTGAATTAAAATGAAATATTATTGTCCGTTGCCTTGGGTAAATTCATATGCAGAAGTTGACAGTTTCGAGCCATGTTGTAATTGGAAACGTCTCAGCAAAGAAGATATCATATTGAATATCAATGAAGCATTTCATGGTATAAAAATAAAACAGATTCGTCAAGATATGTTAGATGGGAAACAAATTCCTAATTGTGAATATTGTTACAATGATGAAAAAGTTGGACAAAAATCTTTCAGACAAGCTGCCATCGACACTTGGGGAGTAGTTACTGTTGCTAATCTACAATATTTAGATGTTGTGTTTGATAATATCTGCAATTTAAAATGTAGAGGATGTAACAGCACCGCAAGTCATCAATGGTACGATGAAGAATTTCAAATCTATGGTAAGCCGTTTGTTGAAAAAAAATATATTAGGAATTCTACACTGCATACTATGAATGCTAATCATCTTAAGCATATTCGTATTTCAGGCGGCGAACCTTTTTTTAGCAAAGACTGTGAACAATTTTTAAAAAATCTTAGAGATAAAGATTTTATAAAAAATATAGATTTAACATTTGCTACTAATTGTACAATTATTCCAAATGCTTCAGTTCATGAATCCTTATTAGAATGTAAAGATCTAACGATTGTACTCAGCATAGATGGCATTGGTACTCTTAATGAATATATACGAAGTCCTTCAAAGTGGAATGATTGTGTTAAAACTATGAATTATTTTAACACATTAATTGATTTAAGAAAAGATAAAAATACTAACATCACAGTTCGAACTACAGTTTACATTTATAATGTTAATAAGTTAAAAGAAATTGATTTATTTTTTGAACAGATGTTTCCTCGCTTTAATAAATCTAAGAAACAAATCAGTGTTGAGCCTACAATGTTATCAATTAAAAATATGCCTCAAGATTTAAAAACATTAGTGAGGCCTAGTATAGAAGAGTACAGTGAAGTGTTAAGTATGTTAGATCAACCAGGAGAGAATCTATTTGAAGAATTTTTATTTTTTCATAACAAAATAGATTTTTCAAGAAAAGAAAAACTAGGCGAAGCTAATAGCTTATTGTCAGAATATATTAATAATCGTGAATCTAAAAGTAATAATTATCTTGATGGGAGAAAAGTTTTTTCATGCATTGTATCGGAAATTACAAAAGCTGGATAAATCCCGAGTGGCTAACAGAAATTAGTCACTCTGATGGATATGGTAGACCAAGAGATTGGAAACCAGATAGCCTTCAAGAAGAACAGACTTATAAGACTGCATCTGATGCAGGCTATGATTTAGACTCAGTTCATTTTTGGCTGTATGAAAAATCAAATTTAACTTTTGATATTACTCCGCCGTGGACCTCAACAAATATACATTGGTGGTTTACTAAAATGTATCCTGGACAATTTACCCCAATGCATTGCGACCCACACACGTTTGAAAACAAATGTGTGCGATACTGGGTACCTATGCAGGATTATGAACCAGGACACATTTTTGTCTATAAAAATGAATTAATTAAAGATTATAGAGCCGGGGATGTTTTTGTCTATGATGATAGTCAGGATACACACGGTGCAGCAAATATTGGTTATTTGCCAAGAATAATACTACAGGTCACCGACTACCTATGACCAGTCTCGGTTGAATCTCCAAGTTGGTTTAATAAGATCTTTAGGATGTAAAATTTCAATATCGATGGCTTTGGTCAATTCGCCATGCAAATGATTTTTAGAACCAAATGCTCCGGCAGATCTCATATTAAAACTAACATACGCATCGGGGGCATAAAGTTTTATATTTTCTAATATTTCTGCTTCTCGACTTAATCGATAATGCATTGGTTGAAGACAGGCAGTTCCTTCGTAAAAAAATATATTAGAAAAATTAATTATTGTACTATCTGACATAGTAATATCGATGAGACTTCTTATATCAAAGTCGTCAACAAGTAAATCTAATAACACAAACTTGTATTCGATATTAGGCGCAGGCGGAACATTGCTTCTCCAGTAGTCGAGAGCCTTGGAATTATAATCATAAAATATCACGGTAGTGTGTTCGTTGCTATCGATCAACGCATTATACCATATGCCGCTAGCGGGTGTGACTATCTGTTTGAATTTTAAATTCGGATCAAAATCCCATTCTGTATTAGAAGTATGTATAAACTCTGTTGAACACACCTGTTGTCTTTTATAAATCCAATTGACATTTTTATTAAAATCGTTAACGAATTCAGAATAAAGATGTATTTTGCTGTTTCGTATTTGATGATTGAATACAGCGATGGGTTGATTGTTGTTTAAAAATATTGATAGGATATTCCATCCGTGACATTGGTGATTAAATGTTCTAATAGACTGCCCTGGCTGTATCCATAACGGTGTGTAATTATCATGATAATTTTCTTGACTTCGTATAGGTTCTTGTTGTTGATGCCATTGACCAAGTGCTTGATTGCCAACTACCGGTCTTCCTAATTTGATATATGTTTTTAGATTTATTAGATAGCACTGTTGATGCAGTTCGTAGTATGCATCTCCTCTATCTAAAATATGTCCTGCTAATGACGTACCGGTACCTATTAATTCTTCGATCTGTTCAAAGAACGAATATCCATTGATAAACTCTGTGCCCGTGGCAAATACCACAGCATATTCATAATTTAAATCAGCAGCATAATTTAATAATTCATCTTCATCAATGCCTTGATATAAATCGTAAAATTTACCCACAACATTACTAACAGTGTATTCTGATTGATTCTTGACTATTTCTCGTATCCATGCAGACGCAGCTCGTCCGGTCGTATCGACAAAGCAAAATGCTGTCTTAGATTTTTGATCGGATAGAGATTTAAATTCTATTATATTGTTTTTCATAACTTCTTGTAATTAAATCTGCGAACTGCTGTTTTTTAGAACCGTACCCGTAACTATGTCCTATTATGTGTATGCGAGATTCATTAGAAAAATTTATCACACTGTGATAGTTTCTAATATTAATTAAAAATGCTTTGCCTTCTTTGAATGGAACGATGCCATATCCTTCTAATACCATATAGCAGTCTTTGGGATGAATCACAGCAATATTAATAGGACAGCCAAAATCTAATGCATCGAAGTTATCCTCACCTGGTAGTCTCCCAGGCATATCACTGTGCGGAGTTATTGCAGAATCGGGTTCCAGTTCCATGAACCGAATGCGTCTATATCTATCTGATGGGAATTGATTTTGCCAGAAGTTTTTTATTGATGGAGTTTTAAATGATAGGTTAGTCCAGCTATATGGTACGTCTGCTTCGTTAATATATCCGTAGTTGGTCCATGCTCCGGTTTTGTCTATATCAATCCCGTGTACGCAACAACTGTTCCATCCTTGACTCTCATCTTCTCGATGTTCAACGTAATAGGATTTAGACTGTGTGGCTTCATGTTGCCACTGTGATAAATCTATGTTAAGATCTAATTCTAACCAACCAAATTTAGATTTGTTAAGCAGCCAATCTGCAAGTTCTATATTTGAACTAATTCCATCGGGGGCAGATTCTAATTGCCATGTGCAATCTTTGTTTTTGTTGTAGAAATCTAATGCCTGGTGATTTATCATAGTGATTGTTTAACTGCTTCAACTACCTTATAAATTTGTTCTTCTGTTAGGCAAGGTCCCGAAGGCAAGTCGACACCTCGACTACTGATGTGTTCCGCATTGACAAATCTATCTTTGTTATCGTAATAGGGATGTCTATGCATGGGTTTAAAAATTGTTCTAGATTCTATGCTCGACTCTGCTAATTTAGCAACTAATAATTTGCTGTTGTCTACAAAAATTTGATATCGCCAGTAGACAGAAAAATTATTAGGTGCTCTATGTAAAATTTCTATGCCTGATATTTTAGAAAACAGACTTTCATATAATTTAGCTACATTTTGTCTAAGAGAAATGATATGATCAACTTTCTCTAATTGTGCTAGAGCAACTGCGGCTGCAAGATTACTCATTCTGTTGTTTAATGTGAACTCTTTACTGCCTGAATTATCTGGTGCAGGTACACGCAATTCTTTTACTCGTTCGGCTAGATAATCGCTGTTCGTAGTAATAGCTCCACCTTCTCCCGAGCCGATAATTTTATTGTGAAAACTATGACAGGCAATATCCCCAAATCCACCAACAACTATATCTTGATGCTTTGCGCCAAAACTTTCAGCAGCATCTTCGATAATAGGAATATTGCCAGCGACTTCTTTTAACCTAGTCATATCTACAGAATGACCGTACAAATGAACAGCCATGATAGCTTTGGTTTTTTTAGATATTTTTTTGTAGACATCGAGCGGATCCATTAACAATGAATTTGGCAAACAGTCTACCCACACAGGAATGGCCCCTACTGATGAAATAGCAAATGTTGATGCGCTCATAGTTAACGTAGGAACAATTACTTCATCCCCCGGCCCTACATTTAATGCTCTTAATGCAATCACTAATGCATAGGTACCGTTAACAATAGCAATACCGTGTTTGGTTCCACAATAGTTGGCTATCTCAGCTTCTAGATTGTCAACAAATTTTCCCTGCCACGAAATCCAATTCGTATCGATGCATTCATTTAGGTATTTCTTTTCATTTCCGTTAAGTAGGGGAGAGTCTAAAGGTATCATTAGAAAATTATTTATAGTGCGTGACATATGGGTAAATAATTTCCTCATGTCGAAAGATAACACTCTTTGTTCTGCATTTTGGAATCACACTAATATTAGAGGGGGAGATAGAATATTCCCCTGTTGTAGATTCAAAAAACCGATTGCCCAATTTAATGGAGATCTGGAACAAGTTCTTACGATTCCTGAATATCAAGAACTTAGACAAAAAAGTCTCAACGGGGAATTTATATCTGAATGCCAAAAGTGCTACATGGAAGAAACCCTCGGAAAGAAAAGTCTTAGACAGGAATTCAACGAAGCTTATAACATCGAGGTAGTTGAACTCAAATATCTAGAAATTGGGTTTGATAATATCTGTAATTTAACCTGTGACGGATGTTGGGGCGAGTTTAGTAGTGCTTGGGCCAATATTGAAAACCCAAACAAGACTAACAAAGAAAATGTTATACAAGTATCTGAATTAACTAGTGTGCCTAACACCATAACTCGAATTACATTCTTGGGCGGCGAACCCTTAATGACTAATCGTCATATGAGATTTTTAAAAACTTTTACAGATACTTCCAAGTTAGAATTAACTTACTACACTAACGGCACATTCTTGTTGACTAATGATGTAATAGAAACGTTGTCTATAGTATCTAAGGTTACATTTATACTAAGCATCGACGGTGTAGGAGAACTCAACAACAAAGTGAGGTCTGGTAGTGAGTGGACAGATATTTTAGCTTTTATACAGCAGATTAAAAATCTCAATTTTAATCTCAGTGTGCATTCAGTTCTTCATATTAATAACTGGGGAGGATTTGAAGATTTGAGTTTATTTGTAAAGTCGATAGAATCTCCTTGGACCCTAGGAGTATTAACTTATCCAGATAGACTAAGTGTAGCAAACTTAACTGAGCAAGATCGTGATGATTTTATCAGCAGACTCGACAATTTCTTTATCCCAAACAAAGATTTTGTAATTAATTTTTTAAAAAATGAAAATAGATCAAACAGAAAAATATATAAACTGGAACAAGCCTGAAGTCGTATTTGGTAATGTTCCATGCACTTGGTATCAGGTCGATGTGCCTTGGGTTGAAGTTATACAAACCAAAGAAGTTGATGTCAAAGATCCTTGGAAGATTTACACCACTGATCTCAAGTATCAATTAGAAGACCTGCATAGCAGTTGGAACATACCTCCAGAGTCGGTTACGCATTATATGAGTATTCGACCTGAGCTTGAACACGGACTCGAACAGTGTCTTGATCATTTTAAAGATTTCAAGTATAGTTATAACTTACTAAAGATAACATCGGGTCACATGGTTGTATGGCACTTTGATACCTATGCTACCTTTGTTAAAGAAATTGGAATAGAACAAAAAGATTCAGATAAAATCAAACGCACAGTGATAGCGTTAACTCCATGGAGTTTCGGACATGTGATCCAAATCGGTGGAGATGTTCTTTCTGGTTGGAAGATGGGAGATACATTTACCTGGTCAGGCGACACCTGGCACGGTGCCTGTAACTTCGGTAAAGACGATTTAATTATAATGCAGGTGACCTATATTGACTAAACATATCAGCCCAGATAAAAGATCGATGCCCTATGGAAGTTCAGGTGCTATCAGCGATCCAGATGCGATAGCACATCTAAATAATTTCAATTTAAATCTACAGACAATTTTCGACGATCGAGAAATTATAGAAAAGTTTTGCAGTAGATACAAAGAATGGATATCATCTACTGAACTTAACAAATACATAGGTTTAGAAGATTTTAAATTTATCAATTACTCTCAAGCAACCAGCGAATCATTTGACAAGTTCTATATGAAGAACAGCACACGCAGATTTCGATGTTTTAAGGGAGAATATGTTTATCATCAGATAGCATGGCGCACTGGTTGGCCTGACTGGAAGTTTATTGAAGATGAAGAATTAGATTCTAATGATGCAGTAATTATCAGCTACCCATTTGCCGACACTGGTATTAAACACGCATGGCACGATAAAATTCTGCAACAGTGTACAGAAAAAAATATTCCTGTGATGCTTGATCTAGTATTTTCTGGTGTTAGTTACGATTTAGTTTACGATGTTAGTTATCCGTGTATCACTGATATTGTGTTTAGCCTGTCTAAAATTTTTCCATTGGCCTACGCTAGGATAGGAATAAGGTTGACCAGAGAAGACAATGACGACACTATGTTTGTCTACAATAAAATCAACTATAATAATAAATTTGGTGCTGCCTTGGGTCTGCATTTTATTGATAAATTTGATGTAGATTATATTACTAATAAATATCACGCACTTCAAATAGAGTTTTGTAAGCAACTTGATGTATGTCCCAGCAATACAGTTTTCTTTGGTCTCGGTGATGATCGATGGAAAGAATACAACAGAGGAACAGAGACAAACAGATTAAGTTTTCATAAATTTTTACATACAGGGGTTTTATAAATGGCAGTGAGTTCGAATAATGATTGGGATCCGTTAGAGGAAATTATTGTAGGCGTCGGTAGTAATGCACTGTTGCCGCCTTTAAACAAAAGCACTCACAGTTTTGTATATGCTGGAGAGAAGTGGGAAGATATTCAGCACTTACAAGGTACACATGAGCAATGGGTACTAGATGAAGGGCAAGAAGATCTTGATAGACTAGCAGACACACTCAAAGGTCTTGGGGTCAAGGTACATCGCCCTAAAATATTAGATCACACTAAAGAATTTAGTACGCCGGAATGGAAGACCACTGGTTGGTATAACTTTTGCCCACGAGACCTTCTCTTGCCCTTAGACAATATGATTATCGACTGCCCGAGTCCTATGCGGTCTAGGTACTTTGAAACTCGTGCATACAATGATTATCTGTATGAACAGATGAAAGACGGGACTCAGTGGATATGTGCTCCGAAACCTATTTTAGAAGATAGCAGTTTCCAGCTTGAACATTTAGAGGAAGCAACACTGTTAAACAACGAAATCGTATTTGATGCTCCCAATGTTGTACGCCTAGGCAAAGATCTATTGTGTCAGGTTAGCAACAGCGGCAACAAACTAGGATTCGAATGGTTGCAATCGATACTCGCACCAAAAGGTTACAGAATCCATCTTGCTGAAAAGATCTATAGCTTCGCACACTTTGACTCGACTATACTACCATTGCGCCCAGGACTGGTATTGTTCAATGCAGATCGAGTGACACCAGATAACTATCCAGCAATATTTAAAAACTGGGATAAGATTTGGTTTACCGGAGACAGACTAGCTGTGCCAAAAGCAAATATGGCGGGCGGCATAGCACCATGTAGTCCTTATATCGGATTAAACTTCTTAAGTGTGAATGAGAAATTAGTTATATGTGATATCGAACAAGAAGAACTGCGTCGAGAACTAGCCAAGTGGGATGTTGAATCTATTGGACTTCCTTGCCGTCAGGCACGTACAATGAGCGGAGGATTTCACTGTTCTACTTTAGATGTTAAACGTACAGGCCCGCTTCAAGATTATTTTTAATTGATGAATAATATTACTCCTCAGTGGAATATTCAAGATTATATTAATTTAAGATATAATCAAGATACAGTCGACGATACCTATCTCAATAATTTTTTAGATGCTGGACATAATCGAAATCAAATGTGTTTATACAACTATTTTGAACCCCAGGTTATGCCGGTGTCAGTTGACTATGTTAAAAGTAAATTTGATTTTTTGATCAATCTAACTGCGGCGATAAATCTAGTGTTGCCCGGACAATACATGCCACTGCATAGAGATTTATATGCAAGGTGGAGACATATACACAAGGTCACAGACACAGATAAAATTATGCGCATTATAGTAATGTTGGAAGATAGCGAGCGAGGCCAGTTCCTACAGATCGTAAACAACATTTATAATAATTGGAAGGCGGGCGATTGGTTCTCATGGACTGGCGATGCCGAGCATGCTGTATATAATTTCAGCACTAAGAATAGATATGCAATACAATTAACAGGACTAATGAAATGAAAGCTGAACTGGTAAACTTTGAATTGTGGTTTACCTATGATGATGACCACGATCAAGATAAGTTAGATCGACTGAATATTGAACTAGTGGTCGCTGACATTAAATCAGCGGTAGAAAGTAAACATGTAGATTGTATCGTAGGTCTGTTGTTAGTTGATGGATTTTTATACAAAGACAATGATCGATTTTATTCAATATTAAAAAAAATTCATCAAGAAGGAACAGATCTAGGTATTAAAAAGTTCTATCTGATGCCAGGAATGTGCTCAGACTATCAATCTGATCTAGACCAGCGGTCGTTGGCATATGAGATACTTGACTGGGATTTTCCAGTTAACCAAATGTATCAAAGTTACAAAGACAAATTACACCTTGTACATGAATGGAATCCCACAGCAGGCAAATTTTTATTTCTAGGAGGTGTGCCTTCTAGACCAAATCGCATAGGGCTAATGAGCAAATATTACGATGCCGAAATACTTGATACAGGTATTTGGAGTTTCTTCCCACCATGGACCAGCAATGACCAAGAGTGGTGTCGAGAATACCTCAATCATTATACAGATGAGCAATATGATAAATTTTTAAAATACTGTGATCGTGCAGTTGATGACAAATATACAGTATCAAAAGATTACTCGCGGGTATCGGGTAAAGAGATGGCTGATAGAGGTTTACTTGATTCGCCTTGGTTAAATGATTGTGGATGGATTGATCCCGATGTATTTCACGATACATCAGTTAGTATAATATCCGAAGGTAGTTGTTACCCACCTGCAACAGATTTTGAGTTTTTAACTGAAAAGATTTGGCGAGCTGTAATTAACAACCATCCGTTTATCGTAGCAGATCATCCTGATAGATTTACTTTTATGAAACATAGAGGACTTCAAACTTTTGAAAATTATCTACATACTCCAGAATATGCTTATATCGAAAATGAAGAAACTAGACTAGATGCTGTTGTTGCAAACACTCGCTATTTTTTAGATACTGTCTCGGACAATATAGAACAAATAAATATTGACATAGATCATAATCGTAGGGTGATGTTTGATATTCTTGACCGTAATGAAAAACTGATCGAATGGTTGAAGGATGAATTAAGTGTTAGTCAAGCGAGTGTTGATCGATGGCTGTTAACAAAAGATTTTAAGACTTATATAAGAATACCTAAGTAATGATTAAAGAATATGCTGTTGAAAACAATTTAGAAAAAATTGCAGAATTATTAGCAGACAAGGGATCTGAAGTATTAGATAGGTACATGGCTGATGAAATTACTAATGTAACTAATGAAAATATTGACTTTCCAGTAGCTGTTGAAGAAATTTGTGATATGAAAATAATTGAAATATTTTCAAAAAAAACAATTTCTAAAAAAACACAAAATATTTTTGCAGAGGAAATTAAGTTGTTATCTAAAATTAAAAATTTAGAAAGAGCATTGTACATATTCATGAGTCCTCAGAGTGTTATTCCGAGGCACTGCGATGACGATGACGAATCGTTTAGAATTATAACAGGAGTATTAAATCCTAGCAATGATATCGATCAAGTAGGATTGGTTATAGAAGATGATTCTATGAATTTAAAATTTAAAGAAACCATAGGAATAGCTGCTCCTGTGATATGGCATCATGGGTGGAATCGCACTGATAAATTTTGGTCAGTGTTGACTTTATGTGTTAAGGATAATCAGTTTAATGATATACGCAAAATATATTGATATTCCAAATTGGATCGATCTTAGAAATCAATTAATTCAATTCAAAGACAACCATACTCCTAAGGATGCGTTGTGGTGGTGCCATTTTGAAAATGAAGTAAAAGAGCACATGCCGGAGTTAATTGCAGTATTTGAATCTATGGGACTGCATATGCACCAATTAATTTTCTTTACTAATCTAAAAAATGACCTAACGATGCTTGATCACACCAACTCCTCTAGTATGTTTATACATACAGATAGACAAGATGATCCAGATTCTAAATTCGATGATGTGCCTGTGCTAACAGATTTTCCACCAACCAATGCTATTAACATTCCAATGGAGAACTGTGAGGGCTCTTTCACACTATTTTATGAATTAAAAAATGAATCATTAGACGATGTGTATTATCCCACATACAATTGCGGTGGGCACGACCACACCAATGTTACCGAAGTTTTTAGATTTGAACTAAACACGCCTGCGGTATTAAAAATTAATGTACCGCATGCTGTATATAATCCGCACAATGAGCCTCGAGTCGTTGCTACTTTTAGATTTCGCAACGACATTGAGTATTTGCTTAATTAGGCTAATACCACCCAAGCACCGCCCTGACGTGCTTTGACCTTGCTGGCTCCAGAATCATAATACATCATTCCGTTCACAGGAGTTGTCACAGCTGCGTTGGCTGCGGCTTCGTTGGCATATGTTGGCAGTGTAACCATGCCTGCAAATGTTGAAATTCCTTTGGAATCGATGGTTAATCTATCAGTCATCACTCCCGATGCATTGGCTGTTCCGATAACTAGTTTTCCAGGAACAATCGCTGTTCCAACACTGCCATCTAATTTGACGTCAAGTCTAACAGCAGGTTCGATCGAAGTAGAAGATTGACCTGCAAATAACAAAGAAAAAATCTCATTGTTAGCGGTTAATGCTGTAGGAGCAGCAATTGTTCCTCGACTTCTAGTAAATGTCAATCCTGATGCAGATGCGTCATCGTGTGCTGTGATAATATTAAAAATATCAACGTTGTCTTCAAGAGATGCTTCTGAATATATAGCAATACCATTAGTTGGGGGATTTCTATTAATAATAATAGATCCCGAGACAATGTTATCTGTAGTAACATTAATATTTAATACGTCACCTGTAATTACTCCTGCAATAGCATCTACTAGCAATGTAGAACCGTCAGCAAATATAGAACCTTTAACATCGCCGGTTACTGAACCAGTTACTGAACCAATTAGTTGACCTCGTAACAGCCCAGCAGGACCGTCGACTAATACTGTGCTATCATCAGCAAATACTGATCCTTTTAAATCGCCAACCACACTACCAGTGACATTACCTGTGACATTACCTGTGACATTACCGACAACATTTCCTGTGAGATTTCCAGTAATATTGCCTACTACAGGTCCTACTATAGTTCCTGAAACAGCATCCACTAGTAGTGTAGAATCGTCAGCAAAAATAGAACCCTTGAAAGATGTTGCTCCGATGGTTCCTTGATAATTAGCTAAATCGACCGTAGCACTCAAACTAGCAGTCGCATCGTTGTATGTGAAGTTTATCCCAGTGTGTGCGCCGTTGCTGAAAAGCAGAGCAGCAGCATCTTGTGCATCTTCATTGTTGTAACCGGTGATTTGAACACCGCCCAATGTAGTGCCGTTTCCTATATATAATCTCTGTGCGTTGGTTACATACAGCAGCTCTCCCTGAGCCAGCGGCTGTGTCATCGCTAATCTTTCAGCATCTGTGCCCCTGCGAATCTGTAATGGCATATTTTTCTACTCCTGGAATTTTTCCTATCACAAGTATTTATGCCGCAGATATCAGAACTTAGAGTCAAAAAAATAGCACCCGAAGGTGCTATTTTACCCTTATTTATAAGCGCCTTAGGGCTGGCGCTAACATAGGACTATGTCCTAATCCACTATAGGACCGTTACCGTTTTTAAACCCTATACTACCACCTTCTTCTTCGATGCGTTTAATAACATCTTCAAACAAAATAGGAGCAAAGTCTGGTGTTTGTTCCACACAAACACAGTGATAACGAGTATCTACTATGTCGGTAATCTTACCACCAAATCCGGGCAACATAACACGATTGGCATGTGTATGTCCGTGTATGTTAGTACCAAAACGTCCCAACGATTCCGGGTGTAAAGGAATATGGCTCAAGATCATTCCGTTCATAACGTGATATGCCCGTAATTCCCTAAAGTGTTCGCGGTACTCGTTATCTCTAAAAATATCGTGGTTACCGCGGATCAACACCTTGTCACCGTTTAACCGTCTCATGATACCCAATGCTTTACGGTTAATAACAACATCACCTAAGTGATACACTTTGTCGTTAGGGCGCACACGCTCGTTCCACGCCTTAACCATAGCTTCATCCATTTCCTCTGCGGAATCCCATGGACGAAGTTTTGTAACACCATCGTTACGTGTGAAGCGGCAAACACCTGTGTGACCAAAGTGCGTATCGCTGACTAAAAATACTGCTGGCATACCGCCCTCCTTTCTTGTTTTTTACTTCTATTATTGTTCTATTGTAGCACCAAAAAGAAACCCCGTCAACCAAAATCAACGGGGTGTTGTAGAAATGCCACGGTTACCAATTATCTACACCACGCACTTCGATTGATATTGTAGCAGGATGATCTGCTATTTCTGTTTCGTAGATGAATGTAAGAACACTGCCAATACCAGAAGCATTTGTCTGTTCCAGTGTAAAGTACTCTGTACCCACTTCTTCGCAGATTTTTTTAATTTTGTTCAATTCAAATATATTTAAGTTAATCATACATCACCTTCTTTAATTCTACGAGCTCTACGCTCGGCAGCTAGGGTAAAAATCTTTTCGTTGTCGTTGGTCCAATCTATGGTCTTGGCTGGAATAACTATTCCGGAAGGCATTGTAACCCCATTGATTGAATGGAGTTCTTGCTCGTCGTAGGTCCAGCCTAGAGCCTTCATCATGCGATGCTTGACCAATAGGTTAGGACTGCGAAATGCTTCAGTATCATCAAAGCCCAGCATAACACCAATTTCGCAGACCGCCCCGCTGCGACAAACACCAGCATGGCAATGCACCACAACGTTCATGCGATTTTCCAATGCGTGTTGCAACAGTCGAACCAGCTCGTTGGCCTGCTCTTGACTGCAACGCATGGCTTCGTCTAAACATGTGTCATTGGCTTCAATATCCAAGAACTCAAATTGATGAACCTCTTTGAATGTGTGCAAAGGAATAGGAAAATCGCCAGGCGGATCGCAGATTTGAATCAGCATGGAATTTGGGCCTGCATTGATGTGAAACCCTTTGCGGATGTCACTGAGTGCTACGTTTTGAATCCATGGCATGATATACTCCTTACAATCTATATGTCACACGACCTTTGGTAAGATCGTATGGGCTGACTTCAATTTTAACTCTATCGCCTAAGATAATTTTTATCTTGTGCTGTTTCAATTTACCGCTGGTATAGCATACAAGTACGTTGGGTAGATTATCTACCTTGACCCTGAACATGTTGCCAGGTAGTACTTCTTCAACTGCACCAGTTAATTCTATAAGATCACTTTTTGACATTTTTCTTTGATTTTAATTGAGCGTCTGCCTTGTCTATGATTTGAAAAACCTTATTGGCTAACACTCGCTCTTTACTAAAGGCTTCTACTTCCCAAGGAAGATCATAATAGTGTCCCTTGAATTTTTTACCCATCCAAAATCTGCTGTTGAGATTCTTTCCATGTGTGATCTGCCCTCGAGCATACTGCTTGACATGCACCATTTCATGTGCCAGTGCAATGATCAATCTTTCTGTGTCAAGAGCTGTATCTATGCTCATGCCTATAACAGTAGGTCCTAGTTTGAACACACTGCCTCGCACTCCTTCTTCGACACTCATTCCTCTTTCAGGAACAACTATCAGCGAATATCGACTATTCTGTAATTTCAATTCATTTCGAAACACCTGTAGACAGTTTTCGACCAGCAATTTGCTGACGCTTTTTCTCGCTAATACTTGAATGTCCATAAGAGCTCCTTGTATGTATTGATTATACAGTCTTATTTGAAAATTGTCAAGTGGTGCTCCAACCAAGAATCGAACTTGAAATACATCCTTACCAAGAATGCGTTATGCCATTTAACTATAGGAGCATTCTATATCTGCTGCCAATACGAATCGATATTGGTTACTCTGCACAATGCCTGGACGATGCCATGTATTGCCGGGATAAATGATCCAGTGACCTACTGTGGGGGTGATGAAATACTTGCCATCCTGCTCTGCACCATTAGGTGCTATCTCTGTTCCGCAGTAATCTCGATCATTGACATCATCGGGGATGTGCAGATAGTATATTCCGCTGAACATTTTATTATTGGGGTTTTTTGGATGCCAATGATGATGCCATAGTTTTTCTCGATCTTCGGCACCCTGGAGATTGGTCATAAAACTCCAGGCCATCATTTCAGAGACCTTTACTTCACGACCCAGATACATGAATACTGAGAACATAAAACTCATACGGTATTTCAACCACAACGCTTCTTGTCTGGCAAAGATGTTTTCTTTGGTTTGAAACTTAGGACTGTTGGTAAAGTAATTGCCATCGGCAATGATGCTCTTGATAATGTGGCAGGCCGCAGCATCATCTTCCTCAGTGATAACACTGCGAAAGTTAAATTTACGTACAAGTTCTGTTTGATCTACTACCTGCATTGTATCCTTGGAGCGGGATAAGAGAATCGAACTCTTGACCGAAGATTGGAAATCTGCTGTTTTACCATTAAACTAATCCCGCATTATCTTTACGAATTTATTCTACTTTTTTAAGATATTCTTTGCCTATCTTTCCTGACTGAATATCTAGCAAGGCACTTACAGGAGAATTAACCTGAGTAGTAAGTTCGGCTGATTTGTGTCTGCGACTGAGCTCTCTGGCTCTTACTGATGCGATCAGCACAAGATCAAACCTGTTACCTCCCGCTTGTATTACACATTGTTCTGTATCTATTTCGGGACCACGACTGTCGGTTAGTTTCATTTTTGCCTTTGTAAAAAACTGGTTGCGGGGGATGGACTCGAACCACCGACCTTCAGCTTATGAGACTGACTAGCTACCTCTGCTACACCCCGCGATAACTTTATAGAGGCTCTCTGTTGGAATCGAACCAAACTGTCTAACTCCGTATCTTCCTGGGGGCACTCACCTTTAGTCGACTTCGGGCTACCTGACACATTCCAGTGTAGTTAAACTTCAAAGAGCTTTTATAAAGTGTCTAGCTACTCACACCACATGAGCCCTAGACTGAGCTGTTACTCTGTCCATAACATTTATTCTTATGGGAAGGTGTTAGTCCTTACCTACGATTTTTTCCTAGGCCCTTAAGTAGAGCTGTGTGGTAAGTCCGTATGTACCAAGTTGTCGTTATGGAGCTCAACCATCACCCACTTTTATAACGGTAAAATGTAACCGGGGTCTTTTAGAGCAGGCCTTCTGCTTGTAGTGAAGCCACTACATCATCACTCAGAGGAATCTCTGTCTTGATGTTCAACTCAAGCACTTCATCGTTGAGCTGTTGTTTTTGCTTTTTCAGATTAAGCACTTCTGCTTTGGCCTGTGCAATCTGTTCTTTGCTGAGAACACTGGTGCTTACTGTATCACTGTAACCGTAGATGCTACGACGAGTGTTTTCACCCTTGTCGTTCTTGATCTTTTCCAACTTGCCCTTGATCACTTCCAACGAAGTAATCTCTGTGGCCTTGGCTAGTTCTTCCAGCTGACCGATACGCTTGTCGATGAATGCTGCCTTGGCCAATGCTGTGTTGATTCCGCTGGCTGCGTTGGCTGTGCCAACCAATGCACGGATGTTGTACAGAGCCATGGTTAGTTTTTGTCTGCGACCATCGTTGGTGACCAAGTCAGAGTTGGCCTTGGTGATCGCGGCTTCTACATCTTGAAACTCATTGAGTTCAATTGTGAAATCGATTTTGATACTTTTGATAGTATCGTTGATGCTGTTCTGCACAGCATTTGCTTTTCTCAGTGTGATATTCATTTTCTTCCTTTATTCAAACAACAATGACGGGTCCATGAA
>Ga0209500_10000334_pt1 | contig 41565 bp, 36 predicted proteins | sample S_140212_EF_Meta_FD_187323 | JGI IMG/M metagenome (GOLD analysis project Ga0209500, IMG submission 187323) | Freshwater microbial communities from Lake Simoncouche, Canada to study carbon cycling - S_140212_EF_MetaG (SPAdes) (version 2) | ecosystem: Environmental > Aquatic > Freshwater > Lake ... | reverse complement strand
GTCCGCCTGATCGACCGCAACCCCCGTCAGGCGGTCGGATTATAGGCCATCGCGAATAGGCTTTATTTGACCGGCACGAGCACGATGCAGGCTGGGGACGGGATGGCAGTCGGTTCGCCGACGGGTTGCAATGTGCCACTGGAACGGTCGACGTGAAAAATTGCCAGGTTGTTGCCTGGCATGTTGGCGCACAACAGGAGCAATCCGTCGGGCGTCAAAGCGATGTTTTGAGGGCCTTTGCCACGACTCGGCACAATTTCAACGGTCGTGAGTTTTCCGTCATCGCCGATGTGAAAGATCGCGATGCTGTCGTGCCCCCGGTTGGTGCCGTAAAGAAATCGGCCGTCGGGGCTGATCTTGAGATCGGCACAGTAGCTTGTGCCAGTGAAGTCGGGCGGTAGCGTTGAGATCGTCTGCTGCTCGCTCAAGGCCCCGGTCTTCGCATCATAGGCAAACACGCTCACGGAGTTGGTGAGTTCGTTGATTGCGTAGAGGTGGCGAGCGTTTGTGTGAAAAGCCAAATGCCGAGGCCCGGCACCGGCTGGCGACGTTCCAAACGGCGGATCGTTTGGCATCAGCGTGGCCGTTGCGGGATCAAGCCGGTAGCAGAGAATCCGATCGGTGCCGAGGTCGGCCGCATAAGCAAACCGATTGTCGGGGCTCTTGACGATTGAGTGCGCGTGGGGTTCTTTCTGCCGAGATGCGTTGACACTCGAGCCGGTGTGCTGGCAGAACGACGCCACTTCGCCTAGCGATCCATCGGCCCCGATTGGCAGCGATGCCACGCTCCCTGTCGAGTAGTTAGCCACCAGGAGTGTGTGCCCCGTCGAATCGATGTCCAGAAAGCAAGCGGCACTGCCACGGGCCGACTGCCGGTTGAGCAGTTTGAGTTCGCCTTCGCGGTTCAGAATCCGGTACGCCGCAACCTCCTCGTTGTCAGCGGAGCCGAATTTTTTGGCATGGATCGAATAGAGCGTTTGACGGTCGGGTGAGAGTGCTAGAAAAAACGGGTTTTCCACGCCGGTAGTCAGCGTGCGGGAGGCAATTTCGCCTGTCTTGGAATCCAAATGAAATGCTTGAACTCCCCCCTTCTCTCCCGCTGCAAACATCGATACAAAAAGAAGGAATGTGGCTGGTGGCATCGTTGAGTATCCCACAGAGAAGTTGCTTTGGAGTGCGGCACAAGCCGGCGAGTGTACGCTTTCCGGAGGCGACGTGGTAGATTTGAGCCGCGTCAATGCGCTGGATTTCAACTCACATAACCACAAAGGCTGTATTGCATGCGACTGATTCGTTTTGGGGCATCCGGAGCCGAAAAGCCTGGCATTGTGGTGGCTGACGGGAAAATCAAAGACTGCTCATCGCATGTTTCGGATTACGACCATGCGTTTTTTTCAGGCGGTGGCATCGACAAACTGCGTCTGCTTGCCGCGAAGCCCGACTCGTTGCCCGATGCGCCGCGGGGCGTTCGGATTGGACCGCCTGTTGCCAGGCCGCGAAACGTGTTTGCCATTGGGCTCAACTACTCAGACCACGCCAAGGAGACAGGTGCAACGATCCCCAGTGAGCCGATCCTGTTTATGAAGGCGACCTCGGCCATCTGCGGCCCGCAGGACTCGATCCTCATTCCCCGCGGGAGCGAGAAGACCGACTGGGAGGTCGAGTTGGGTGTGATCATTGGCCGCGATGCGCGTTACCTCGCGTCGCCGGCGGCCGCTCGCGATGTGGTGGCCGGATTCTGTGTTGCCAACGATGTGTCGGAGCGAGCATTTCAGATTGAACGAGGCGGTCAATGGAGCAAAGGCAAGTCGTGCGATCATTTTCTGCCGCTGGGTCCTTGGCTTGTTACGGCCGACGAGGTGCCCGATCCGCAGAAGCTCGGTCTAGCTCTCGATGTCAATGGCACGCGCCGCCAGACGGGCAACACATCGACCATGATTTTCGACGTATGGTTTGTCGTGCACTACCTGTCGCAATTCCTCACGTTGGAAGCTGGTGATGTGGTGATTACCGGCACGCCTCCTGGCGTCGGCATGGGCTGCAAGCCGCCAGAGTATCTCAAGACTGGCGATATCGTAACGCTGTCGATCGATGGTCTCGGCAGCCAGCGAAGCGTCTGCGAAAAAGCGTAGACGATACGATTAAGGCCCGTGGTTTCTCAGGCCGTGATGAACAAATAAACAGTCGGGGCGGGGAGAGTCGAACTCCCGACCTCCTGGTCCCAAACCAGGCGCGCTACCAACTGCGCTACGCCCCGAAATCTATCGCGTGCCGAAGTGGCAGGAGTGTACTGTATTCGGGCCACCTCTCCCACTACCCGGCGATATGCTCCAGCAACCGCTGGAATTCGTTCAAGTCGGCAAACGGAATCACAATCCGGCCGGTGCCCCGACTGGTGGCGTGAACGATCACTTTGGCACCCAATGCCTGACGCAATTGTTTTTCCACCGCCACGATTTGGCTGGATCGCTTGGCTCCCGGCCTCATTGGCTTTTGCTTGACGGCTGTGCCGCTGCTGGCCGAGCCTTGGTCGCGATGTGTCTCTGGTGCCTCATCCGACTCAACACCACTCGGGATGCCATCCGCCTCTTCGGGATTGAATTCGTCGGCGCGGAGGATTTCGCCAACCTCCGTTTCGGTCGCACGCACAGAAAGCCCCTCGGCTACGATGCGATCCACGAGGTGAGTCTGTTCGTCTTCATCGCCTAGCGGCAGTAGCGCCCGGGCGTGTCCCATGGAGATCGCACCTGACCGAAGCCGCTGCTGTACCGCATCGGGGAGTTCGAGCAGTCGGATGATATTGGCCACAGTCGAGCGGTCGATTGAGAGTCGCTTGGCCAGTTCTTCCTGCGTGCATTGCCACGTGGCTAGATACTGCCGAAAGCTCGCCGCTTTTTCCAAGGCATCAAGGTCGCGGCGTTGCAGATTTTCCACGATCGCGATTTCTGCCATCTGTCGGTCGTCAACATCTAAGACGCGTACCGGCACCATACCCCAACCGAGCCGCCGCGCAGCCGCCAAGCGTCGCTGGCCAGCAATGAGTTGGTAGCGATCGTCCCGCACCCGCACCACGATTGGTTGCACAAGTCCATGCTCGCGGAGGCTGTCGGCTAATTCGGCGAGTTCGGTGTCGTGGACCACGCTGCGAGGTTGCCAAGGATTCGGATCGATGAGCCCCTCGGCAATCTCGTTGGTGGGCAGCGATGCGGCCGCCTGTTCGACTTCCTCTGGTGCGTGCAGGATAAGCCTAGCGGCGCTGGCACCGGAACCGGAGGGGCTGCCAACTTCCGCGATCTGCGAGGCCGTTGCCGCTGTCATTTGAGACCCTATGGAATGGTCCATCCCGGCACGGCCTAACAGAGCCTCCAACCCACGGCCTAGGCGTCGTTCTTTACTCACAGTCGCGTACCTCCATGCAGAGTTCCGTGTAGGCCCGCGCTCCTCGTGAGCGCGGTGCGTAATCAAGCACACTCAATGCGTGGCTGGGCGCCTCAGAGACGGCCACGTCACGCGGGATGACCGTTTCAAAAACAATCTCTCCAAAAAAATCTCGTACTTCGGCTTCGACTTCGGCGGTCAGTTCCAGCGACGCATCGTGCATCGTCAGCACGATGCCGCTGAACCGCAGCCTCCCCGGCCGTTGGTCCATGACGTCGCGGATCGCCTCGATCATTTGGGTGAGTCCCTCAAGGGCAAAGTATTCGCATTGGATTGGCATCAGCACTTCGGTGCTTCCGGCCAAGGCCGTGCGAGTGAGTTCCCCAACCGAAGGGGGGCAGTCGATGAGGCAATAGTCCCATGCATTGAGCCCACGGGCGAGATGACTTTCCAGCACCATCGATCCGGTTCTGGCTTGCGCCGCGATTCTCTCCACATCCCGCACACTGCGGCTTCCTGGCAGAATGGAGAGACCGGGGATCGTGGTTTGAATGATCGATTCACAGAGCGGGGCTTCTGAGACGAGCGGGTGGGTCATTGCGGGCATCACCCCGCAACCGGTGGTTGCATTGCACTGCGGATCTAGGTCGACCAACAGCGTGCGTAGGCCTCCCTTAGCTAGGCCAGCGGCAAGGTTAGAGGCGGTGGTCGTCTTGCCGACGCCGCCCTTCTGATTGGCCACACACAAAATCCGTCCCACTCGCACATCCCTTCCATGCCATCACTTGCGCACAATGCATGCTCTCGGAATATCGGCTACGCGAGGCACGATCGTCACGTTGCGGCTGTCGGTCCGTAAGAATCGGCGTCACGTGCAGAGTTGATTCAGCCTGGCATCGCAGAACCGCATGTGTTTCACGTGAAACGCCCCAAAGCCCGCAGCCAGCCCATCGCACGCCGCTTGCCAGCATGGTCTTGTTTCACGTGGAACCGCAGTTCTCTATTCGAGTGGATAAAATACAAGACCACTAGCCAGCTTGGGATAGAAGTAGGTGCTCTTGGCAGGCATGCGTTCGCCTGTCTGGCTCACCGTCCGGATGTCTTCCACGCTGGCTGGCATTACCAAACACGCCAGCGGATACTTATCTGTGCCGAGGCCTTCGACCACCTCCCGCACCAGATGCACGTACCCAGGCGTCGGAATTTCCTTCGCCCCGAGCAAGTCACCGATGACGAGGCGGTGCAGGATCGATACGCCAAGGTTCCGCCACGCGTCGCCGTGATCAGAAGCAATCGCCTCCATGCGTGTCTTGCCTGCCGGCGTGATGCGGACAATCGTCCACGTCTTGTCGCCTGCGGTGTAGAGGCCGAGCATGCCCTGCTGTCCTTTGGCATCGATCTTTGCCCACACATTCTGGGCGTCAGCAGGACCGTGACCGGCCTGCTCGCATGTGAAGCAGTCGCCAAGCTTTGTTGCCAGATCGCTGGCGGTGACCACCGTTGGCTGAACAAATAGCCGGTGGGTCGGAAGCACCACGAGCCCCTGATCGCTCATTCCCACGAGCATCATCAGAACAAAGTTGGCCGGATGGTCGGAGGGTAGCGATGCCCCCCCGTTGGCCGCACCGTAGGCCGCTGCAATCTCGTCCCGATAGTTGCAGGCAGTTTCGTAGCGGTGGTGGCCGTCGGCAATAAACACCGGCTTTGGCCCCATCAGGCCAGCCACCTTTGTGGCCACGGCCTCATCCGTCAGCGGCCACATCCAACTTTTGACTCCGAGGTGGTCGGTGGCCTCCAGCGGGGGTTGTCCTGCGATGGCCTTGTCGAGCAGCGTCTGCACATCCCCCTGCGGATCCGGATAAAGGCCAAACACCTGACTCAGGTTTGTCTTGCAGGCGCGGGTGAGCAGGAGCCTGTCTTGCTTGGGGCCCGACATCGTTTCTTCGTGCGGGTGGATGTTGCCCGTGCCAAACCGTTCCAGCCGCACACGAGCCATCACGCCCCGCCGCACATACTGCTCTCCCTCCACCTCAAACTCCTGATGGTAGACGTAGAGAGCCGCCGCTGGCTCTTGCAAGACCACGCCCTGCGATCGCCAGTCTTTCAGAAACCGAGCGGCCCGCACGTACTTGTTGTTCGCCTCGTCGTCACCGGGTTCCTCCCGGTTGAACTCAATCCGCACAACATTGGCCGGGTGCTGCTGGTAGAGCTTCGTCTGCAAGGCGGCGTCGATGACGTCGTAGGGCGGTGCGATCACTTGCGAGAGCGATCCGACGTGCTTGGGGTCGTAGCGCAGGCCGCGGAAGGAGGCAACGTGTGGCATGATTTTTATCCGTGCTGAGGCAGAAAGGAATGAAAAGGATCGGGGAGGAGATGCTACCAAAAAATCGCGGGGCGAACTGTGGACCAAACTGCGGAGTGAGTTGCCAGGTTCCCCGATCGACTCACACGAAATTGTTTCACGGGAAACAAAAGCGGAGGCGATGCAGATGCAACGCCTCCGCGGAGGTTGTATCCCACTGCGGGCCTCACGGGCCTCGCGGGAATGGCTTAGTAACGGTAGTAGTCTGGCTTGAAGGGGCCATCCACCGGCACGTTGATATACGCAGCCTGCTCTGGCGTCAGCTTTGTGAGCTTCACGCCCAGTTTTTCCAAGTGCAATCGGGCCACTTCCTCGTCCATCTTCTTGGGCAGCACGTGCACGCCGATTGGGAATCGGTCGGTCTCTGTCCAGAGAAGGATCTGGGCGAGCACTTGATTGGTGAAGCTGGTGCTCATCACAAACGACGGGTGGCCTGTGGCACAGCCAAGATTCACGAGCCGTCCTTCGGCCAACACCAGCACAGAGTTGCCATTGGGAAGCGTATAGCGATCCACCTGCGGCTTGATCTCGAGTTTCTTGACGCCCTTCGTTTTTTCCAGCCACGCGATATCGATCTCCAGATCGAAGTGGCCGATGTTGCAGACAATTGCGTCGTTGGACATTTTGGACAAGTGTTCGCCCCGGATCACATCTCGGCAGCCTGTGGCCGTTACGAAGATCTGTCCCCGTGCGGCGGCATCCTCCATGGTTGTGACTTCGTAGCCCTCCATCGCCGCCTGCAGGGCGTTGATCGGATCGACTTCCGTCACAATCACGCGAGCCCCAAATGCGGCCATGGCTCTGGCGCAGCCCTTGCCAACGTCGCCGTAGCCGCAAATCACAACCACCTTACCTGCCACCATTACATCGGTGGCCCGCTTGATGCCATCGGCGAGGCTCTCTCGGCAGCCATAGAGATTGTCGAACTTGCTCTTGGTGCACGAGTCGTTGACGTTGATTGCCGGAAGCTTGAGATCGCCGGCGGCGTGCATCTGATAGAGGCGGTGCACTCCTGTGGTGGTTTCCTCGGAGAGGCCCCGGATGCCGTCGATCAGTTCTGGATACTTGGCATGCACCATATTGGTGAGGTCGCCACCGTCGTCGAGGATCATGTTGAGAGGTTCACCATCGTTAAAAAACAATGTTTGCTCAATGCACCAGTTAAACTCCTGGTCGTTCATTCCCTTCCAGGCAAATACGGGCACACCTGTTTTGGCTATGGCTGCCGCAGCATGATCTTGCGTGGAGAAGATATTGCAACTGCTCCATGTGACTTGCGCGCCGAGTTCGGTGAGCGTCTCGATGAGCACGGCCGTCTGGATGGTCATGTGAAGGCAACCGGCGATCCTGGCACCGGCCAGTGGCTTCGACGATCCATACTTCTTCCTCAGCGACATCAGGCCGGGCATTTCGTTCTCCGCCAGCATGATTTCCTTGCGGCCCCAATCGGCCAGCGAGAGATCGGCGACTTTGAATGGCAGGCGGGTTTCGACTTGAGACACGTGGAACCTCCTCGGGTAGGGTGGAACAGTTAGGGTCGGGCAAATATTCAATCCATGCAATACACATGCAGGATTTAAAACAGTGGACGGTTTGAGCCCATATGATAGACGCTCAACCGTATTTGGTAGAAGCTCCAAACAGGAAGGCGGAAAACGAGGCCCTCATGGCGGTTTGCCACGACCGTATGAGTGTGAGCAGGCACGTTTTCCGTCATCGGCTCAGGAACAAGAGCCAATCGATGGAAACGCAGGAGGAAAGGTTCTCAGGAGGGCGGCGGCCACGAAGGCGCGGACTTTTTCTGGGTCTTTCCGACCAAGGGCCGACTCCACGCCGCTGGCTGTATCAACTGAGCCGATTCCTGTGAGTCGCATGGCGTTGGCGACGTTGTCGGGGGTGAGGCCACCGGCCAGAGCCATTGGAATGCCAAGCGATCCGGCGCGGGTCAGTTCTTCCCAGTTGACGGTGGCGCCGGTGCCGCCCAGTTGGCCGGATGGCGTTCCACGTGCAAGCCCTGCGTCGACTACCACTATATCCGGGGCCTTGCCGCAGGCTCGCGCTGCTTCAATCCATCGCCGGGCGGCCGCCAAGCCATTCCATCCAGCGTGAGGTGACTCACCTACACCGGATGCCCCCTCTGGTTGGAGTCTTACGGCGCGGATGAGAGGCATGCCGGCAAGGAGCGATGCCAACTGCGCGCAGAGCTCGGGTGGGTCGTAGGCAGCTGCTTCGCCACCGTTTGTCTGTGGCTCAAGGTGTCCGTGGAGTTGAATGGCATTGAGCCCCACCAACATGGCCACGCGTTGGATCTCCTCAGCCGCCACGCCAGCAAACACGCCCACTCGGAGCACGCCCTTGGGAATCGCGTCTGTCACCGCTCTGGCGACGGTGAGATCCAGCCGTCGCGGCGAGCCGGCCACGAAGTTGAGTCCGATCGCATCCGCCCCCGCATCTGCCACAAGCCTTGCATCGGCTGGCGTCATCACACCGCAGATCTTCACACGAAACATTTTTGGATCTCCAGGCCATCGCGTCGTCGGTAGTAGATTCGGCGTTAGATTCCTCGCCACCGGTCGCAGGGCGACTTTTTTCCTAACCGGAAAAGTCTACGTCGCCGTTGGAGAGTGTAGGAAGGCGAGGCGGTTGGTCGAAATGAATTGGGTGAGGATGCGGCTCCATCAAGACGATATTCCACACAAGACTCAACACCCATGGAACCACTCTCGCGATGATTGCCCCCCGCCGCTACCCGTCGAGCCGCCCGTTCTTGGCCGCTCCTCGCGTGGATTTTTATCACCCAGCCCATGGTATCGATGCAGCCCTCCAAGGGCTCGACCGCCTGATTCGCCGCGCTGAGGGGATCGGATTGGTGGTTGGTCCTGCGGGCACAGGAAAGTCGCTGCTGCTGGGGAAGGTGGCTGAGAGCGTGCGAGATGATTTCGATGTGGCCCTTTTGTCGGGCGCGAGGATCTGCACTCGCCGCGCGCTGTGGCAGTCTATCTTGGCCGAGATCGGCGAGCCCTACCGGGGCATTGACGAAGGGGAGTTGCGGATCGGCGTCGTGGAGCGGATCCGAGGGTTAGCAGCAACGGGTTCTGGGCTTGTGGTGCTCGTAGACGAAGCCAACACGTTGCCCACGCGGCTCATTGAAGAACTGCGTCTGCTCACGAACATCCCTACGCCGATGCCCGCCGTCCATATCCTGCTGGCCGGTACAGGAGAGTTGGAAGAGATTCTGGCAGCGCCAAAGATGGAGAGTTTATCGCAGAGGATCGGCGGTCGGTTCTATCTGGAGCCACTGGACCACGCTGAAACGGTGGCCTACGTTCGGACGCAAACGCAAGTGGCCACACTCGATTGGAACGCACTCTTTGAGTCGGGCTGCGACGATGCCGTCTTCACCGCATCGGATGGTGTGCCACGGCTTATCAATCAGGTGTGCGATCAGGCGTTGGTGTTGGTGGCACAGGCCGGTCGCCAGCGGGCCACGCCAGCCGACATCGCAGCGGCCTGGCGAGAGATCCAGCGACTGCCCGCTCCTGCGTCGCTTGCTCGGGTTGAAATCTCGCGGAGCGAAACGATTCAGAGCGAAACGGCCCTCCAGAGCGATTTGTATGGCGATGGCGTGGAAAGTGATTTACACGGCATTGAGATCGGTGAGGGCATTGGCATGATCGAATTTGGTTCGCTCGATCAGCCGTTTCTCCCAACAACGGACTCCTGCTACGACAACGAACTTGATATCAGGAGCCTTCTGGATGAGGGCGTCGAGGACACGGTTCTGGAGTCGATCGAAATCCCAAGCAGCAGCAGCGCCGACAAAGCCATGCAGGAAAGTTCGCTGATGGAGTCGGCGATGGTGCATCGGGGTGAACCTGCCGACCCGTGGCACGGCCCTGACGTCGAACTCGTGTTTGATTCAACCGTTGATCCGTTCGAGGAATATTTTGAGCAGGAGGAACGCGTTGTGGAACGTTACGTTATGCGTGGCCCGGAAGACTTCAGCACCCACCGGCATGTTGCCAGTCGCGAGGGCCTTTCCATGGCCCGGAAGCTGGATGCCCTTGAAATCGAGCAGGAGAATTCTCATCCAATCACCACCCCGGTCGCCCACCATTCTGCTGCTTATCCTGTGGCGCCTGTCGTTCGGGAGGCTACCCACGAATTGGACGACTCCGACATGGTTGTGATCGAGGAAGATTCGTTCGACTACCCATCGGATATCAAGCGATCTATTTTCGCCGTTCGACTCGGGGATTACCGTGGTCTCTTTGCTCGCCTGCGCCGGGGCGATCGGGCCAATTGAGAAAAGGGACTGGTTGCGTTGTTGCGGTAAACGCTGCCCAGCCTCTTGCGCATGCTGTACCATGCCTGCTGCAAGCCTCGAAACCTGAGGTGCATCTCTATAATCAGTGCGCCTGTGGGCTGCGCTGGAACTGGATTGAACCATGCTGAGCCGGCGGGATCTCATTGCATTGTGTACGACCCCTCTAATTCTGAGTCGTAGTTTGTGTCCCTCGTTGCTGCGGGCGGATCAAACGGCGAGCGCATTGAAGATCCCCCGCCCGAAAGACGGCGAGAACATCTTTTCGTTCATCGTCCGTCAATGCGGACAGTTCGATTTGCAACTGTACTGTCAAGTCCTTGGCGCGGCGAATGAATTCAAAGAAGGCGACGCCATTGTCGGTGTTGCTGCCGCTGATGGCCGTTCGAGGTCGCGAGCACGCGAGCTTTTAGCCAACACACGGGTTGCCGATCTCGCCGCACATCCACCTTGGACAGATCATTTATCACAATGGAACGACAGTTTTGTGTTGAAGGACACGCTGGATTCTTTCGACAATCAAACACTTGCGGAATTAAAGCACTCTTTGCTTTCGACGACGGTCGAGGAGATCCATGCAATGCTCCCGCGACTGACGAGCGATGTCATCGCCTGCTTGGTTCGACTGATGACAAATAATGAGTTAATCGCAATTGGGAGAATGGTCTTTCACCCGCTTCACGGCTCAAGCATCGGCGCCAAGGGTTATCTTGGCGCTCGAGTGCAGCCGAATTCTCCGACAGACAACATCGACGATATTCGCTTTCAGGTTTTCGATGCATTCGCCTATGCGGTGGGCGATGTCTTGCTTGGCACAAACCCTGTGTCGAGCGACCCGCGTTCTGTCGCTGCGATCGAACGAGCGTTGCAAGATATCCTGAAGACCTTTGAAATTGATTCGGTGATTCCGCATTGCGTTCTGGCACACATCGATATCCAGGCTGAGGTCGAACGAGTTCAGCCCGGTTCCACCGCGTTCTGGTTTCAGAGCATCGCAGGGAGCGACGACGCGAATGCAACATTCGGTATCAATCTCGATTCGATGGTGCGCTATGCGCAGGGCCGCAAAGGCCGTTTTGGTCTTTACTTGGAATCTGGGCAGGGGGCCGACTTTACCAACGGGCACAGTCACGGCTGCGACATGGTTTTTCACGAATCTCGCAAATACGGTTTTGCTCGCGGCTTGGCCAGGACGATTGCCACATCCAAGGGCATTCCGTCCCACCAAGCCTGGTTGCATCTCAATGACGTCGCCGGTTTCATCGGGCCCGAAGTGTTTCGTACGCGAGAGCAGTTGGTTCGATGCTGTCTAGAAGACATCGTCATGGGCAAACTGCACGGGTTGACCATTGGGCTGGACGTTTGTGCGACGTTACACATGGACGTCTCGCTCGACGATTTAGATTGGTGCTTGAACGAGATCGCTCCGGCGAATCCAGCCTACTTGATGGCTTTGCCGACAAAGATTGATCCGATGCTCGGCTATTTGACGACCGGTTATCAGGATCATGTTCGCCTGAGGGAAAAGTTTGGCTATCGCGTCGATGATCAGATGTGGTCGTTTTTCCAGCGCATTGGCATCGTCGATGCGAATGGCAAGCCGACGGAACACTTTGGCGATCCGAGCTGGGTCTATTTGCAATATCGACGGCGAAAAAATGACTCTCGAACGAACACAGACATACTTGCTGAATCCAAAAAAGTGATCTCTGAAATTCGCCAGCGAGGTGTTTTTATCGCGGAAAGCTACGGCGAGCAACCCTCCGCACTTGCGCCAAAGACTCGCGACGAAATGAGAACTGTCTACGAAGACGCGAAGCAATGTATCTGGAAAGAATGGGATGCGGAATTCATCAAACGGATTCCCAATATCATTTCGATTGCCACTCGTTCAGCAGATCGCAGCGACTATATCCTGCACCCCGCGACGGGGGAACGACTCTCGGACGAGTCGTTCCGCCAAGTCCAGAAGCTACGCATCACGCACGCAGGCCGATGGAACGCCGTGATTGTCATCTCTGAAGGACTCAATGCATTGGCATTAATGGATGACGGCAATTTGAAGCCACTGCTCGAACAACTTGGTCACTTGTTAAAACACTCGGGGTTTTGCGTTGCGCCCCAATCGCTGGTCGTGCACCGAGGCCGCGTTCGAGTCGGTTATCGAATCGGCGAAGTCCTTTTCGGAGGCCTTGTCGGATCCCGAACGATCATTCACCTGATTGGCGAACGCCCCGGCACAGGCCATCACACAATGTCAGCCTATCTGACAACCGCAGACGGCACTGCATGGAAGCAGCCTGGCCAGATTGACCACAATATCACCAAGGTGGTTTCGGGTATTGGAGTCACGGCGCTCACTCCCGACAAAGCGGCTCACGACATCATAAAAGCGATGGGGTAAAGCGAGAGTCGGTGTGCCATCACAAGAAAAGCAGGGCATTCAAAATGCTACGAGGCAAGAAAGAGCAGGCCCAGTAGACTCTTCAACGGCACAAGAGCATAGACTGCTTACGTGAGCCGAACCGTACCGCCAACCTCGCAACACCTCCTATGGATTCGCTTCTTGCCGATATTCATTCACGCAACGATTGGCCGACTGGGCGCGTGCTTGTAATTGCCGCCACGTATAATGAACGCGAGAACATCGCGGCAGTGATCGAGAAGGTGCTTGCGATGAGCTCGGATTTGCAAGTGCTGATCGTCGATGACAGTTCGCCCGACGGTACGGGCGAAATTGCCCTGCAGGCGGCGGAGGAGAATCCACGGGCGCATGTCTTGGTGCGTCGAGGCCGACGGGGATTGGGCAGTGCGATTCTAGAAGGTTTTTTAGTGGCCAAGTCGCGTGGGTTTGCCGTGGCGGTGAATATGGATTGCGATTTCAGCCACGATCCTGCCGATATTCCCCGCTTGCTCGCGGCGCTTGAGCCTGCTGGCGGACGGCCAGCGGATGTGGCCGTTGGTTCCAGACGTGTGCGGGGTGGACGAGTGGTTGGCTGGCCTTTGTCGCGGCACGTGGCGAGTTGGCTTGTCTGTTCGTTCACTCGCTTCGTGTTATGCGTGCCGGTGCGAGATGCATCAAGTGGCTTTCGGGCCGTGCGACTCAACGTATTCGACAAGATTTCCGGGCCGTTTTCGCAAGGCTATGCGTTCCAAGAGGATCTGCTAATGCGGATTCATCGCGTTGGAGGCAGGCTTGTGGAAGTGCCAGTCACGTTCACCGATCGCGAGCGGGGGAAGAGCAAAGCCGATTTTGCCGAAAGCATACGCAGTATTGGCGAATTACTGCGGTTGGCAAAAAAAACATGGCTTTGGTAAGGGCAGAGGCAGTCGTTATCGAAAGAGCGGCGGTGTTGGCTGTGGGGATGGGCCGAGCGTGGGCGAGACTGGCAGCGACATCTCGAGTTGCGGGGCCTTTTGAGCCTGCGGAACCGGGTTCGGATCGGGCTTCTCACCGAGGGCAACGGCCAGACTTTCGCGGGCGTCTTTCATATTCGGTGCGATCGCAATCGCCTTGCGGAATTGCTCGATCGCCTTTTCCTTCTCGCCTTGCTTATAGAGCGTTACGCCGTAGTTATTGATCAGAGCGGCGTTGCCAGGCTCGCGTGCAATGAGGTCTTTATATTTGTCGCCCGCTTCTCCAAACCGGCCGGCCGCTGCCAAGGCATTGGCTAGGTTTACCTGGATCGCTGGTACGTGCGGTGTGACGCGGCAGGCTTCAGCAAACTCAACGATGGCCTCGTTGAGCCGCCCCTTTGCAGAGAGCGCCGTGCCGAGGTTGTTGTGGGTTTCGCCAAGATCTGGGCGGAGGCGGGTTGAATTCGTGAAGTGATAGAAGGCACCTTCCACGTCGCCTCGCGCAAATTTCTTGGCACCCAGCCGGTTGTGTGCCTGCCAGGCGTCGTGGTTGTAAATGAGCGTATGCGTCCAGAGGGCGTCTTCGTTGGCCCATGCATTTGCGTAGCGGAACGAAAGAAACCCCAACGCTCCGAGCAGGATGGCCGTGCCAGCGACGCACACGGGCTTCGCCGAATCCTCGATCTGCTTGTACCACTGCGAAGCAGCTGCCCCAAAGAGCGAGATGACTCCGATCATTGGCAGGTAAATAAAATGGTCGGCTGCCCACGTGATTCGCATGTAGGAGATTGTGATGAAGCCCAATACGGGCAGCACCATCAGCAGAAAAAATCCAAAGCCAAAGAGCGCGTGCCGCCCCCACGTCTCACGTTTTGACCACAGCCACGCCGCCGTGCCGAGGATCACAGGCCACGCTAAAAACTGCCAAAGCTTTGGCGGGTCAACCTCCCATCGGGGGTAGATTGGCAGTAGATGCACTGGCCAAACGATCGTCCAGAGATAGAACAGAATCAACATGCCGGACGTGGCAATTCGCGGCAGAACGCCGCCCACGAGGATCGTCTCCTGGCCAATGGCACGGCCGTGTTGGTAGTAAATCGTGATGATGCCAAGCACCAGTGAGATCGCGAAAAATGGGGCTGAGCGAAGGATGTCTTGCCAGGCGATGCGGCCGCGTTTCCACCACGCATGAAGCAAGATCACGAGCGGCATCGTGACAACAGATGTTTTTGCGAACATCGCCAGCAGAAAAAAAAGCAACGACAGCAGGTACAGCTGCGTCTGCTTGGCTGAATTGTGTGGAGCATGCTGGTCGGGATCCAGTTCGGCATCTTGCTCGGCATCCTGTTCGACATAATAAATGGCCGACAGTAAAAAGAGCGAGAGCGAGAGCGTGTTTTTGAGTTCCGAAACCCATGCCACCGACTCGACGCACACCGGATGAATCGCGAAGATAATAGCGCTCAACCATGCCCCCGGTATTTTCATCCTCGTTAGCAGCAGCCAGAGCAAAAGCGATCCCGTAATGTGGAGCAGGATTGTGACCACATGGTAGCCGGTAGGGGTGGGGCCGAAGAACGGCCACTGCATCCAGAGCGCGGTGTAGGAGAGCGGGAAGTAGTCGGCCCCGTCGGGATTGAACCAGAGTTTTGCGAGGCCCTGAAGCGATCCAGATTGCACGACGGGATTTTGCGTGAGGAGTTGATCGTCGTCCCAGAGCCAGTCGCCGTGATACGCGGGCGAATAAATCCACAGGCCTGCCAGAATGACGATGGCCGCCTTCACAAGGAAGTGGCGGCAGCGGTCTGCCCGGTCGGTTGGGCGAGTGCTCTCGCTCTCGAACGCATCGCCTTCAAGGGCTGATTCCACCGACATCTGGCCGTGTGGTTCAAGCCCAGACCGCCCGAGTGGCCGCCGCTGGCGCGTTGTTTTCCGAAAGTTCCCCATGACCTATCTGCTCGCAACCTGTTTTGAACCGGAAAGTATCTGTACCCGATGAAGGCAATCGTGCCGTCGCCGCTGTTCTCGAATCATAACATGGTGATTGAATATGATCGATCCCACGTTGGAGGCCATTGCGTTTCGGGAGCGGTTTCGGATTATTGCCCAGCACGCAAGCGGTGAGCTTCTGTTTTTTTGATGAGGCGCAGAAGATCGGCTGCTACGGGCAGTTCCATAGCCAAGGCCCGCACTCTGCCCTCAGGGTCGGCGAGTTTTGGATCCACCTGGATCGCTTTTTGAAGAGTCTCTCGAGCCTCCGCCTCGCGGCCCTGATCGTCCAAAATCAGCGACAGCATGGCCCATGCGTCGCCCCGCTGCTCTTTCGAGAGCCGGATCGCTTCCCGCATCGCCTTTTCGGCCTCGGGCAACCGGCCAACCTCGCGGAGTGCCTCGCCCAGACCGAAAGCCGCCGTGTAGGCCGCCGGGTTTTTTCGATACGTGTCTTCCCAAAGGGCCAGCGAGGTGGCCCATACTTTCTGCCGTTCAACGCAGGCCATGCCGAGCAGGGCGATAGCCCCCATGCAGCCGACGAGAGCGGCCTCGCGCATGCGCTCGCGTGACCGGAGCCACCGGCTGTCGAGCAAGAGGGCGATGGTAATCGCGACGCCGGCAAGTGGGAAATAAAGATAACGATCGGCCGCAGCGCGGTAGATCGGAATCAGATTCGACACCGGCAGCAGCGGCAAGAGCAAAATTGCCAAGGCCATCGCCATGCGTCGGTCGCTCCGCACAGCGCAGATTCCTGCGGCCACAAGAATCACGAGGAGCGACAGTGCTACAGGCAGTGGTAGATGCCGAATAGAGTAGAGCCCGTAGTCGGCGCAGAGGTTCACTGGGAAAAGAATGAGCTGCGCATACAGGCAGAGTATTTGTGGCTCAATCATCATTGCTGCGGCGAGCGAGCCGCCCGGATAGTCAGGCTTCGATTCAAAGATCGCAGACGGACGCGGCTCCAGTAAAAACCTGGCTGCAAGAAATCCAGCCACCAGCACGGTGCCGCATCCAATGGCTGCCCGCCAGAAACCGGCTGGCTCTTTACGGCGAAAAGTTACCCAATACATGCCCAGAATTAGCGGCGACACGATGCCCGATTCCTTGCTGGCAGCGGCAAGAAAACATCCCGCTGCGCAGGCGACAATCCGCCAGCCATCTGAGTTGGCTCTCGCTGCGTTGTGGGGCTCTGCCGCGTGGTGCCTCATCGCTATCGCAAGGGAGCCGAGCGAAAAAGTGACCACCAGGAGATCTTCGCGAAATGTCGGTTCGCACACGGCCTCGGTGACAACCGGGTGCACGGCAAAAAGAATCGCTGCCAGCATGCAGGAAAGGCCGCCCTTTCCGACAATCCCCTGCATCACGATCCACACAAGCACGGTGTTGATCGCGTGCAAAACGACGCTGGTGAAATGGTAACCAAACGGTTCCTTTCCCCAGACCGCTGCATCGAGCATCAGCGATGCCAATTGGACGGGCCTGTTAAAGTCGAGTACGTCCATCCTCAGCACGCGAAGGCTGAGTACATCCAACCAGTGCCATGGGTTCAACAGAAATGGATCAGTAAGGATTTGCAGTCGGGCGTCGTATACAAATTGCGAAAAGAGCGTGGAAGAGAAGACAGCGATGGTGATGGCGGCGAGGATCGCGGCCTGTTGCCAAGGCTTGGCGGCCATGGCTCAGTCTTTCTCCAGCACAATGCAGGCCAGTTCGCCGGTGGCGTTTCGGAGTGGCGGCTTCGTGTAGCCCATTTCGAGCAACGAATCTTCGAGGGCTTTGCCACGGTCGGGGAAGCCATTGCGGTTGATGTAGATTGCCGCGAAGCCCTTGTTTTTCATTTCAGCAACGGCGTCCTTGAAAGCCATTTTTCCCAACTCCTTCTGCCAGTCTTCGCGAGGGCGGCCCTTCATGGAGCCGAATGAATAGCGAAGGTTTTTGCTGTAGAGATACGGACGGAAGTGGTCGTACGGCGGCACTCCGGGCACTGGCGCTTCGGGAAACTCCATAATCGGTAGCTGAAAAACCATTGCCCGGTCTGGCAGTGCTGCTTCCATGGCGGCCACAAATTCTCGGTCGGCTTCCACTTGTCGAGCGATTGCGGCTGTGGCTGTAGCCGTTGGAGCTCTGGGAACCTGATCCCAGAGGATCACGCAACACAGAGCCCCTGCAGCGGCATAGGCAGCCAACGGGAGCGAGCCACTGGGTTTGTGTGAGGCTGTTTCTCGCTGGAGAGCGGTGAGCCTTTGGGCCGCATACATCAGTGCGATCGCGAGGATCACAACGCTATAGCGGCAGCCGGTACGAAAGAGCGTGAAGCCCAGCGAGCCGAGGATGGCGTTGAATCCGCCGGTCGAGAAAAAAAGCATGATCCAGAGCACCTGCCAAGCCTCCATCGGAATCGAATCAGCCCGGCGTCGCACAACGTCGGTAATGGCTGTTCCGACCAGCAACGCCAGTGCTGCCAGTCCGACAAATCCAAGATACGAGCCCTCGTCCTGCAGCGGCGCGGCCGCGCGGTGGGCGGCGGCGAAGTCGGCCAGCATGTGCGAATGGTGGGTGATGGGCGGGATGACCATATCCACGATTTTGAGGCCATAGATTTCGAGCCACTTGTATTCCCGCACCAGGGCACCGGGGTTGGGACCATGGACAGCGCGGTACGTCCACGTGTCGAAGTTCATCAGCGCGAAGGCACAAGCGGCGGCGCCGATAACGGCAAGGGACGACTTGAAAGCTGGCCAGGAGCGGTTGTGGCAGAAGAGGATGATCGCGCCTAAGAGCGTGAGTTGGCAGAGGATATTGGTGTAGTACGGACTTTGCAGGCCAGTCAGAAAGCCAACACCCACTGCAAACCAAAATCGCGGCGATTGCGGCGTCGTTCCAGGCTCACTGGATGCCCACCGCCAGACCGGCAAAAAGAGCGGGACGTGCCAAATATATTCGGTCGTGAGATGGAAGGGGGACTGCGCAAAAATAAATGGGGCGAGCCCGAACGCGAGTGCCGCCACAAACGCTGAGACCGTCGAACAGTCAGAGAATCGGGCCACTCCATAAAATGTGATCGCCGCCAGCAGATTGCCAAGTACGGTCGCCAGATTCAGGCCGGCAAACAGTCCAAAGACTTTGGCAAGCAATGAAAAGAAAACAATCTGCAACTCCTCAACGAGGGGCCAGTCATTCCAGTTCGCGTCGTACGGGGCTCCAAGATCCCGAGATCCCTTCCACGCCAGCGGCACGAATTCTCCGCCAGCCCCTGCCTTCATCATGGCAAGTGCATGGACAACATCTGCCTTGTCTGGCTCTGTGTAGGCCGTAGGCTGGCTCCATTGAAGAGCAGTCCACTTGGCGTTGGCTGTGCACCAAGCCAAGAGCACCACCACCAGCAGTGAGGCCAAGGCGGTGGTGTCGAGTCGCGTCCATCCAACTGACTGTCGTGCGATCATGCTCCGCCTGCTTTACCGTTTGGGTGCCGAGAATACGAAACATCCAGGCCGGTATCATACCGTTGACAACAGTTCCTCAAACGTCTCCCCATCCGAGAAGTCAGAGGCTCGAGCCGAAGTGGAATCTGGGTTGCCTCGCGCTTCGTCAGGTGTGCGCGTCCGGCAGCCATTCTGAGTGATGCCAAGCGATGTTGGCATGCGAGGGAGGTTCAAGAAAAACGGGCTAACTTTTGGATTTCGGCAACGACGTGCTGGGCAAAGGGGATCGAACAGGTCCAGCCCGGAGAGACGGCGTTGAGCACGTGCATCGAGGAATCGTCGCCCTCCAGCACGAAGTCCATTTCCAGCGTTCGGGTGCGGAGGTCCAGCAGTTGGGCGCGGATGCCGGTCCGGCCCCAGCGAGTATAGTCCCTTGCCTGCACGCCTTCGGCGAGTTGGCTGGCCAACGAGGCCAGATGCGTGCGGCTGTATTTGGCGAGTTCCTCCCAGGCCAGTCGACGAAACTCAAATCCGGCAAAGCACATGAGTCCTAGCTGAAGCCAAACGGTTTCGGCCAGATCGCGGGGGCTGAAGTTTTGAAAGCCCTTGTACTGCTCCCGCCAGAATGCCGGAATCGCTGTGGGACCGATTTTGGCATGGCCATCCACAGTGACCGTGAAGTGAACGCCCAAGAAAGGATTTCGCAGATCGGGCACTGGGTAGATGTTGGTGCGCAATGCACCGGCAGGCTCGTCACTGTAGAGATAGAGCCCTTTGAAAGGCAGGATGACAAAGTGTTGTGAGAAGCCAAACTGCCGTGCAATCCGGTCGGCGTGGAGGCCGGCGGCGTTCACAACGTAGCCAGCCGACCAAGCCCCCTGCGAGGTGAGCAGTTCATTGCGACGGCGTCGCCTGAAGGCAGTTGCCAGCGTCAATTGTACCCCCTCGTCGGCAGCATCTTTTCGCATAGCCTCTAGCACGGCTGCCGGATCGGCCGTGGCGGTGGTGGGAGAAAAGATGGCTCGCTCGCATGTTTTTGCCCTAGGCTCGATCCGCCTTGCTTCATCCGCGGAGACGCTCTCGAGTGGCACGCCGTTGGCTTGGCCCCGTCGCAGAAGTTCGTCCATCTGCGGATAGTCGGCTTGGGAGCGGGCTACGACTAGTTTGCCGCATTGATTCAGCGGCAGTCCTCGTTGGGTGCAGTAGGTTCGCAGGGCGAGGTTGCCCTCGCGGGTCAAGCGGGCTTTGAGCGAGTTGGCCGTGTAATAGAATCCGGAGTGCAGCACACCGCTGTTACGGCCACTGGCGTGTCGTCCGTAGCTATTCTCTTTTTCGAGTACGACAACCGATGCATCCGGGTATTGTCGCCGCAGTTCGCGAGCAATGCTGATCCCGATGATTCCCGCGCCGACGACGAGAAAATCAGTTGTTTGCTTCTGCATCTCGCGTCATAGCCCAACGATTCAAGGCGGCAGTCTAAGGGTGGTGCAAAGTGGTGTGCAACCGAATTAAGTTGAATGAGTCGCGTCGGCGTCCTTGTCCGTAATAGAAGTCACGATATGACCGTCACTGAGATCGCCAGCGCGGTACACACGTAAACGGTTGAGCGGTCGGCGGGTTGACTCCGGATAGACGAATGTGCCGAGGCGCCGCACGAAGATTTCGAGCAGCGTGTGCGCGACCGAGCAGATATTGCGAAACTTGAAGGCCTTTGTTTCGCCCCCGGCTCGTTCGTTAGGGTATACGGGCACTTCGATGTAGCTCGCCTTGAGATCGAGCAGTCGCGTGATCAGATCGGCCTGAAACCCGAACCCGTGCGAGTTGGAATGCCATCGCATCACATTGTATCGAAAGTGCACAGCCAAGCCGTTGTAGTAGCGAATCGAATATCCGCTGAGAAGATTGATCACCACCGTATACGCCCACGATACAAACCTACGAAATGGTCCACGGAACATGGTGTCGGCGGGATAGGGAATGATCATGTCTGCCTCGCCAAGATGCTTGAAGATGCTTACGAGGGTGTCTTGTGATTCGACATTGTCGCCGCAGATAAGTCGGTAGTATTTCCCCCGTCCGCGAAAAGCTGCTTCGGCAAAGTTTGATCCTAATCCCTGATTCAATGCGTTGACGTAGAGGGTGATCGGCAGTGCGGGATGAAGTCGCAGAAACTCCACGATGATTTCCACCGATGTGTCAACAGAACAGTCATCGATGATCACGATGTCGTACGTGATTCCGACTGTTGTAGCAGCAGCCACAACAGTTTTGATCGTGGGAATGATTCCAACTTCCTCGTTGTAGCAAGCGATGAAGAGAGTGAGATCGCATTCGTCTGTGATTTCTGGGGTCTGGCCGTTCATGAAGTCTCTTTGGATTCGCGGGGCACGGATGTCTTTTTCATACGCAGATCCGAGCAGTATTTCTGCCCAAGAATAATCCATCGCAGGAGGTCAAAGATGCGGGCGACAAGTAGGAATCGTAGCTTCCCGCTTCGAAGACGGCCATTGCTCTCGACCAAATGTCCGCCGCGAATGAGCCTGTCAATGCGTAAGTCGATGACGCTGGAGGTGTCATAACGCTTGAGAAGCGATGCTTTTGCAAGCGGAGTTGGCGAATCGAGCAGTTCCTCCAGCAGACGAATTCGCAACGAAGCCACTGTGAGGTTGACAAAGTTAAAATAGCAAAAGGCTAAACCCAGATAGGCGACTCCATTCAAGGCTAAAAGGGGGAGCGCATCCCGCATCCCGACCGCATCCCGAATGATGACGAAAAGCGAGACGCTGGCGGCGGCCAACAGTCCACAAACGGCTCCCAGCATGAGTGGTGGGTAGGGGCTTTTGCGACCCAGTGGGCGAGCCGCGATCAGGTGCGTTAGGCAGTTTATAGCCAGTCCAGCGATGGGTGCCATCGCAAGGAGAGGATAAGAGTTGGCGTGCATATGGTTTATCCCCCGCGTGGCATTCCAAGAAGTCGCCGCCAACAGGAGAGTGCAGCGGCCCACGCACGCCCCTTCGATGCCAGCCTGTAGCCTGCCCCGTCTTCGACGATCATTGCGTCGCGAACCATTGCATCCAGGCGAGTTTCTACGGGCATTTCGCGTTCGAGCATGGCCCTAATCTCACCGTGAGTGCGGCCCGAGGGGCCTGCATCGGCTACGGAAGTGAGTACATTCATGCTTGGGCTGCGATTTTCGATTGCCGAATAGGCAACGATGTAGGCCAGAGAGAGTGATGTGTGAAACACGCAGACATGCAGGCCTTCCCAACGAGTGCGCGGTGCGATGAGGCTATCGGGAACGGCCCACCATGCGATCATCCATACCGCTAGAACGCCAAAGAAAATCGCTAACAGAACGGCCGTCTGGCGGCGGGGAATTCCGATGCGCCACAGCAGCCAGTGCGCGAGGAAGCCGGTGGAAAAGAGGCTCGCTGCTAGCCAGGCCGTTCGCATAAGAAATGTTCCAAAAGCTGACAGATATGGGTGGCAATGAAAGATGGATCAAGCAGGAGGCGGCCAATACTTGACATCTTGAGTTTTGAGTCGCTGGCAGACTCCTGCAGCAATTGCCGGTGGCAGTCCAACAAACACCGTTGTGTTGGGTGGCAACTGTTGCGGAGAAAGGACCGGACGGTTCATGTGGGTCGCCCCGATACGATTGCTATCTTCATCGACAAAAAAGCCGACCCCATCGGCAATCTCCGAACAAAGCCAGGTGCCAGCAATCGATGTGCCAAAAAGGCCGATCTGCGTCCCTCGCGACAAATCTCGCGCCGCCGCCACAGCGCGATTGAGCCAGTCGAGCGTGCCTTCGATTTCTCCTTGCACGCTCTTGCCTGCGGCGGCCGTTGACTCGCTCGCAGCGTTGCGGTTATCTGGCGCAACACGTGCAATTACAGAGAGTTCTTTCGCAATCCAGTCGGTTGCAACGGTGACGACCTCGTAGCCCGCCTTCTGAAGGGCGAGACTCAGCGTTGCCGCTGTAAAGTGAGAGCGATGGTCGGCGATTAATAGCTCGAATGGATTTTCCAAATAGTGGGGCACCTCGATGAGCACCACGCCACCGTGGGAAAGTTTCGGGAGCAATGACGCTAGAAACTCAACCGGGTGAATGATGTGCTCCAACACGTGGACCATCGTAATGACGTTGAATGTGCCTAGTATCCGATCAACAGGACAGACGTGGAGCGGTTCGGTCTGCGGAATCGCCTCGACTTCCCTGCGATACTTGTCGTTGAGTTCGGTGCCCGCCAGCGTCCACGCAGGTGCCACGTGACCAAACGCGCGGAGCATCGCGCCGTTGCCGCAACCGACATCGAGCATTCGGCCCATTTTCGAAATGTCCCAGTGCGATCGAAACGTCTCCATCAAACGCGATGAACGGGAAACTGGGAGGCCGGAGCCCTGCTCAAAAACAGCCTGTTCTGCCCCCTTTCCCTGATGGTAAATCGCATACGTTGAGTAGATGTCATCAATTTCGCGGAGAAATACTGCATCGGCTGGCTTCTGTACGCCGCCGCAATCGTTGCAGACGCCAAGGCGTCCGCCTGATGGCCAAGGCCGGCAGTCAGACGTCACCCGATGAAACGCGCGAAATGCTGGAATTTCGACAGCCATCCCGAGGCCGCAGATGCTGCAAGGGAACGTATTTGTAGCGGAGGTTTGCATCAGAGGTTGGTCCATGATTGTGCCAGTTCGTCGATGGCCAGCAATGCGCTGGGAGCAGTCCAGCCAAACTCTGATGTGAGGCGGGTGCCGTCGAGTGTCGAATGCTGTGGGATGTGTTCCAGAGAGATGCCCGATTCTACGGCCCGAATGGATTGCACCAGATTGCAATCGGCACCCATGCGATCTGCAAGATGGCGAGCTGCCTCGGCATACGTGACATCTTCCGATGCCGATCCATGAAAGATTCCACAGACGTGTGTTTTTGCGATACTGGCAAGTGCCATTGTCGCAAACGATAGCGATACGGGGGCCATCACCATGTCTGAAAACGGATGGATGGGTTCGCCCCGGTTCAGGGAGTCACGCCAATGGGCAAGGAGTGGCAGAGGCGGACCAATCACTTTGGTCAACCGCACCACGCACGCAAGGTTGCCGTGTTCCAGAATGCGCTGCTCGGTCTCCGCCTTCATTTGGCCGTACGCAGTGCGGGGACATGTGGGGGCATCTGTCCGCGAGAAAGGGGCCGAGCCATCAAACACGAGGTTGGTCGAAAGAAAGACGACACGGACACCCGCGGCCGCAAGATGGCTGGCCAGTGCGACTGTGCCATCCACGTTGACGACTCGTGTCGTCTCGGGGTGGTCGCAGCATTCTTTGGTCGATGTGATTGCAGCGCAGAGGAACGCAACGGATAGCCCGGCGGGAATCTGCCATCCCGCCGGATGAACGGCAAGATCCAGCGGGAGCGAGCCACGTCCACCGTGCCGCGTGGTGCGCACAACGTTCGCGCCTGTCGACACAAAGCGTTCGGCCAGTGCTGCGCCAATCATGCCGTCGGCCCCCACCACCAGTATCCCGCCGCCCTGTTGCATGGAGTTATACCCTGTCAAGCACCGGCCATGTGCACAATCGCACGGCCCGCAAGACGGCCAGTACGCATGTCATCGATCGCCGTATTGATCTCATGCAGGGAGTAACGCTTACCAACGAGATGGGCGAACGTCAGTCGGTCATCGCGGACCAGTCGCACGTATCGCGGAATGTCGATATCGGGCCTGCATTCGCCGCCGTGTGAGCCGACGAGTTTCTTCTCGAAGTGCAACGGCAGTGTGGAGATCGCCGCAACGCTGTCTTGTGGAGGCACGCCGACGAGCACTGTGCGACCGCGGGGGCCAGTCAGACGGCAGGCCAATTCGATCACTGCCGGATTGCCTGTGTTGTCTACTGCCACATCGACACCCTCTGATCCCACAATGTGGAGGATGGCGTCGGTGGGATCGGCAGTGGCTGAGTTGATCGCGTGAGTTGCCCCCAGCGATTGCGCTAATGCCAACCGGTTGTCGAAGATGTCCACGGCGATGATCGGGTTGGCACCGGCAAGTGCCGCGCCCTGGACGATATTGAGTCCGATGCCACCCGCACCAAAAACCGCGATCGACTGGCCAATCGCCAACTGAGCGTCGTTGTTGACCACACCAAAGCCGGTTGTCACCGCGCAGCCCAAAAGAGCCGCCGTCTCAAGGTCAAAATCCGCCGGCACGGCCGTGACGCGGTTCTCGGAAACGATGGCGTATTCATTGAACGTGGTCACCCAGCCTGCGTTGATCTTGCCAATTCGCGATTCATAGACCGGTGTCACGGACTCTAGGCCGGCGCCTTTTCGCCAATGGAGTACGACTCGGTCGCCGGCCTTCACCGTGCGAACTCCTTCGCCGCATTCGACAACTTCGCCCGCTCCCTCGTGCCCCAGTAGGTGCGGCAGAAAGCGGTCCGGTCCCTTCACTCCATTGATCTCGCCGACCTGTGACCCACAGATGCCGCTGCAAAGCACTCGTACGAGTACCTGCCCAAGTTTTGGTGACGGCACGTCGATCTCCTCGATGATGAGGGGCCGTTTTTGTTCGACGAGGATTGCGGCGAGGGATTTCAATGTGGGTTTCAAAAAGGGCTTGAGTTGTCAGGCAGTCGAGCTACTCGAAATAGATGAACGAATGATCGCCAGTGTACCCCGCGTGTTCGAACCACCACTCCCATTCTCTCGGCGTGCAGAACATCTCGCAGGTGAATTGCCAGTAGAGCAGGTTGACCTTTTCCTCCTCGGTTCGCCACGACTCTACGCAAATGTATTTGTGTTTCCTGCCTACTCGCTCGATTTCTTGAAGGGCGGAGTATAGATCGTAGCAGTAGAGGTTGTGCAGTGTGTTGAGGGAGATCACAAGATCAAAACTGCCATCTTCAAAAGGCAGGCTTACCGCGCTGCACTCGCGGAGAAATGGACGGATCTCTTCCTTGGAGTGTTCGATGGCATAGTGGGAGACATCGATTCCAACGATCTCAATCCCCGGACAGGATTGCATCAGGTCGTACAGCAAAAAACCTTTGCCGCAGCCAACGTCGAGAATTCGGTCGCCAGGTTTGATTCCGTAATGCTCGATGATTGCATCAGCAACCTTCCGCCACCGGCCATCGTACGCATAGCCCCCATAGCCCGTCTTGCGGTCGCCATCCCAGTAGTCCACGCCCCACTGTTTTGCGAGCGTGGCTGCTTCAGCCTTCGGGAATTCAACGACACGGGCAACGTAGTCGCGCTTCGTGCTCTTGTGGATGACGGAGAGAAAATCGATGTATGCCATCTGCCGCTCGTGCTCCGAATTATCGATCATGCCCCAGACCGAATTATCAACCGTGTAACGGCCGCATCAACTTTCTGCAACTGCCCTGCTTGTCGGACTTCGTGGTCATCGGCAGTGAGGGCGAACGAACGACGGATTTCGCCGACCGGCAGAAACTCATTCAGCATAATGCAGCACCACTTCAACTCATACACAGGGAGAAGCAGAGCTACCCGATTCCGTAGTTTGTTGCTTGATGGGGAAATGGCCTCCGCAGCATCAATAAAGGCCTCAAGATGCTCCCGAGGCACAGGCACTGCAGGCTGGCAGAAGAAGTCGCAGGCTGTCTTAGCCGGATCGTCCCAGCCGGAATATTCGAAGTCGATAAACCGGAGGGCCCCGCTGGCTGGAGATCCATCGGCCAAAAGTGCGTTATGAAATCCAAAGTCCGATGGGGTAATGCACCGTTCCAAATCCGGCAGAGGCTGATTGAGTGGCAAGCCAGTTGAAACGACTTCGGCCAATACTTTTGCACGAATGTGCGTCCACAGGGGGAGCATCCGACTGCTGATGAGATCGGCAGTCTGCCGTCCCGTGGGGCGGGTCGCATCAATGGTAAGCAAGCTTTCAAGGCGGCGGTCGACGCATGCCAGATGCTCAGCCATCGAGAAGCAGGCCTCGGACGCAATCGGCAGATCGGCTCCGGCAATTTTGTTGCGGTTGATCTCTCGAAAGAAGGCTACTGCCTCTAGGACATGCGACGTTGTCACATCACCGGCCCCCAGCTTTCTGCCCGAGATCCATTCGTAAAGCCCGAGACTGTGGAGCGGATCACATGCCAGTGGTCGAGGGAGCCTGCGCACCCCAGCAGTCCACGCAAACTGACTGAAGCCAAACTCGGCGGCAAGTCGGTTACGAGGATCATCGGGATGACAAAAATAGTGTTTGAGGATCGCGGTTCCGCCATCGCATTCAACACGATAGACGCGGTTATTGCCTCCGCTAGGCAAAGCATCCAACTGAAACGGTCCACCCATGCCAGCTCCCGCGAGCAGTGGTTCTACCAATGGCCGAAGATCGTGCACGCGTGTGTTGGTGTTCACTGTTTGGTCCATACTTCGTCGAGCAAAGTCTCCATCCCCGACCACGATGTGACGATGTCTATAGCTGGCATCGGCTCGTGTAGGGAGTGTGGATCGAAAAGGAATCGTCGCACGTGCGAGGGAAAGCCCTGCAACGAGAGCAATTCAGGCAGATCGTCGAGAAAATGCGTGCAGCCGACTGTTGCGATTCGTTTCAGTTTCGCCTCTTTAGTATCCTCAAAAAACACGCGATCCACAGGCAAGCCCGCGCGAAGAGAGTCGTAAAATCCGTAACGTTCCAGCCAGTCGCAGGCCGCTTTGTGCAGATCGTGCGCCTCCCCAACGTAGGGGAAACGCGTGCGATGGCTAATGATCGCCAGAGGCATTCCAATTTCACGGCAACGCGCAAAGAACTTGACCACTCCGGGAAATGGGGCAGCGTCGATCATGCCCGGACCGTAGACGTATCCTTGGAGTTCCGTCCAGCGATCCTCCTGACCAATGCTTCGCAGATGGGCACGCACTGAGGCCTTCGAGGATGCGGCCGATGGCGGCACGAGTCCCTGCTCAATCGCCACCTTCCCGAAAACATCGTCGTAGCAGACGATTGTGTTGTCGAAGTCCACGCCGATTAACATGGGCTGCGGTACCGTGAAAGGATTTGTTGTGCGATTGCATGTGGCGTCAGCCCGCACCGTTCCCGCATGTATTGCTGGCTCCCAGCTTCACTCAGGAACATGTCCGGAGTTCCCAGCGACACCAATCGTCCTCGGGCCTCGTGCTGCGTTGCCAGCCATTCGGCGACCGCGCTGCCAAGTCCACCGATCCGACTGTGTTCCTCGATCACGCCCACAACGGCATACTGCCGAAAGCTTTCGGCTAAGAGAGCAGTGTCCAGCGGTTTGACGGTGTGCATGCTCACCACGCGGGCCGATACGCCTTCAGCCGCCAAGAGTTTTGCGGATTCCAACACCACCGACACCATCGTGCCCATGCCGAGCAGGCAGACGTCAGTGCCCTCCCGCATCACGATCCCACGACCAATTTCGAACTTCGGCGGGCTTTCATGCACGGCCGGTTCCCCCTTCTTGCCAAGGCGAATATAGGCCGGGCCTGGGAGTAAGAGCGTTGCTTTGAGTGCCGGCCCAACCTCGGCGGAATCGGCCGGGCAGAGGACTGTCATGTTTGGGAAACACCGCAGCAAGCCGACATCCTCGCAGGAGTGATGTGTTGGTCCCAGCGACGCATAGGAGAGGCCGCTCCCTGTGCCGACGATTGTGACAGGCACGTTGTGGTAACAGATGTCCACGCGAATTTGTTCAATCACACGGGTCGTTGCAAATGGTGTGATCGTGTAGGTGAATGGTCGGAGTCCGCAGAGCGCCATGCCCGCGGCCATGCCGGTCATGTTGGCCTCGGCCACACCGCAGTTGTAGAATCGCAATGGAAACCGATCGCGATAGGTGTCGAAGAGACGATTGCCGATGTCGCCTGAGAGCAGAACGACGCGGTCGTCCCTTGCGGCAAGTTCGGTGATCGAAGCAGCAAAAGCGTTTCTCATGGATTCGTACCCATGTGTTCTTGGGGTTGTCCGAGTTCTTTGCGGGCTTGTTGCACCTCGTCGGCCGTCGGGATCCGATAGTGCCAGTTGTTGTCGTCTTCCATGAACGACACCCCCTTTCCCTTGACGGTGTGGGCGATGATGGCTCGCGGCCTTCCCGTGCCGTCTGGCTTTTGCCGCAGTGCCTCAACAAGCGAGTCCATGTTGTGACCGTCCACTTCATGGGCATCCCAGCCGAATGCTTGCCACTTCTCGCGGAGGGGCGCCAGTGCCATGATCTCGTCGCTTCGACCCGTTGCCTGCCACTTGTTGTAGTCGATCATCACAATCACGTTGTCGAGCTTTTGAGCCGGAGCAAACATCGCCGCCTCCCAGACCGAACCTTCCTCGCACTCGCCGTCGCTCATCAACACGAAGCAGCGATAGTCGCGACCGTGGATGCGGCCGGCCAACGCCATTCCCAGGGCCAGCGGGAGGCCGTGTCCAAGCGATCCGGTGGCTGCTTCAACGCCCGGCACGCACTGCAATCCAGGATGCTCAGGCAACGCTCCGCCATCTTCGTCGTAGGTGTCGAGTAGCATTTCGTCGAAGAATCCGCGGTAGGAAAGCGCGGCATATAACGCCGTGGCCGCATGACCCTTGCTGAGAATAAAACGGTCGCGGTTGGGATCAAGCGGTTGACTGGGATCAATCCGCATCGCCCCCCAGTAGGCAGCCACGATCATGTCAACGCACGAGAGCGACGAACCCAAGTGCGGTGTTTCGGCTACGTGCGACATCTTCACGAGTTTGGCACGGATCTTCCGAGCCATTGCTGGAAGATCGCAAAATGTTGCCATACCGATTCTCATGGTTTGTGAACGTAATCAGCCGGCACCTTTTTGAGCCTGTCGAGGTGTGTTGTGAGCCAGTCGATGGTTTCACGAACGACATCTTGGACAGACAGTTTTGGCGACCACCCCAACTCCGTGCGGGCTTTCGTGCAGTCGAGCAGATAAGAGGGGTCTTGTGCCAGTCGAGGTGGCGTGGTCTCGACACAGTCATCAAAGCTCGTCCCCATCTGTCGGCAGATTTCCTCGACTACCGCACGGATCGTCTGGTTTTGATCGGTCGCCAAATGATAGACGGCCCCCGGCGTGCCTCGGCGGGCCACCTCAAGCGTGCCGCTCACGACATCCCGAATATGGATGAACGATCGCACGCTTGTGCCACCCCCTTCCAGCCGGAGCTTTTGGCCCGTGAGAATGCAAAATACGGTGCGGGGAATGATGCGGTAGAGCGGCTGCCCGGGGCCTGCCACATTGGCTGCGCGTGTGAACGCAACCGGAAGCCCGTAGGCTTTCTGGTAGGCCAGCAGATTCATGTCGCAGGCCGCCTTCGACACCGCGTACGGTGTGCTCGGGTTGAAAGGCGAAGCTTCCTTCACCAGTCCACTGGTGTTTCCGTAGACTTCTGGAGTGGAGGCGTTCACAAATCGTTTGAGAAACTTCATCGTGCGCAGCCGATCAACGAGTCGGGCCATCGAAACGATGTTGGTCTGATACCAGTGCTCAGGGTGTTCCCAGCTCTGGGCCACCATGCTTTGGGCGGCGAAGTTGACGATGTATTCTGGCTGCACTTGGCGGATAACGCCGTCGATTGCGTCGATATCCCGATTGAGATCGAGGCTGTGAAAACGAAATTTCTCGTGCGCGGCCCACTTGTAGGGCAGCAGTGCGTCGTCTGGTTCGGACGAACGACTGATTCCGACCACCTCAGCACCAGCGGCCAGTGCGCCAGCTACAAAGCTCGCGCCCGAGAACGAATTGCTGCCGATAACGAGGAATTTCTCAGTGGGCATAAGGAAAGAAAAGGACGACAGCCTACTTTTTCCAAAGAGCCCAGTCGGGCTATCAGTTTGGTCCAATGGAGAAAGTAGAACGCTCCTCTTTTTATTTCAGGTGAACGGCCTTCATTGTCTTGATGTTGGAATAGCGGATGTCGGTCATTGAATCGGGGAGTTTGCCGGCTTGGAAGGCACGGATGAGGTCGCGGGCGCCGTCCTCGATCGTGCGTTTGGGCGTGAAACCCAACTCCCGCTGAATCTTGTCGGAATTGATTCGGTACGAGCGGATGTCGTCGGAAGGCGTCGTGACGATTTCGATCGCGCCTTTTTCGGGCATCTCGTGGCACACCACGTCGCGGATCACCTCGGCCGTCTCGGCGACAGTGTAATTTTGATAGCCGACATTAAAGATCTTGCCCGAGATCTTTTCCGCGGGCACCTTGAGCAGCAGGCTGTAGAGGTCGACCATGTCGAGCATGTGCAGGTTGGGCCGCATCTGCACGCCGCCAAAGACGGTGATTGTGCCATTATTCATGGCGTGGTTGGTGAGAATATTCACCGTCAGATCGAGTCGCTGTCGTGGCGAATAGCCGCAAATTGTGGCCGGTCGTACGGCCACGGTGGTGAACGTGGGCGATTGCTCGGCCAGCAGCACAGGCTCGCACATCGCTTTGTATTTATTGTAGAGCGACACGGGCACGAGCGGATGATCTTCGGTTACCTGTGGTGAATCACTGACGCCGTAGACGCTGCCGGATGAGGCGAAGATGAACCGACGAACTCCTTCAGCCTTGCTGATCTTCACCGTCGGCCCGAACGAGTCGTAGTTCACCGACTGGCTCAGGGATGGATCCAGTTCGACGCTTGGGTCGTTGGAGATGCAGGCCAGATGGATGACGGCATCGCAACCGCAAACAACCTTCCGCACGAGGTTTTGATCCCGGATATCGCCCGGGAAGACTTCGAGGCTCGGATGCTGACTTACGGCCGCAAGAGACTCTTTCCCGTAGATAAAAAGATCCAGCACGCGAACGCGATAGCCCTCTTCGAGGAGGCGAGGCACGAGTACCGAACCCACGTAGCCGGCCCCGCCGATCACAGCCACTGTTTTCAATGAATCTTTCAAAGCGTTGTCGTTAGCGGTGTGGGATGCGTTCATAAGACTTTACCATCCGTCATTCTACTTGAGCAGCGATTCGATCTGCTTGCAGAAGGCCACGCGGTCGATTGGGTCGCGGTTGGCGACGGTTGCCACGGCCAGTGCCCCGGCGGCGTTGCCCGCAAATCCGACGATATCGATCGGTGCCCGTTGGGCTGCAAAGAGCGCCGACACTGACAAAAACGCATCCCCTGCCCCGATCCGATCGACCACTTTGCCAGCCACGGCAGGAATCTCGCTGAACCCGTCGGCAGGATCGCAGCAGAGGCAGCCGTTTTTACCTCGGGTCACAATGAGCCGACCGCATTTGAGTTTTTCGTAGACCCCTCTGACCAGTGGCCGGATCGCAGCATGCCGGTCGCGAGACTCAATTCGCACTTCGTGTTCGGTTGCCGTCATGTAATCCACGCCCATGTATTTCGAGAGGGCGTGGTGACCGAGGTTGCCTGCATTGCACTGTGCATTCACGGCCAGAAACTTTGCGTGCTCCCGAATGATTTTGCGTGCGCGATCGCTGAGCATCGAGTGGCCAAAGTCAATCACGATCACAAGATCGTAGTTCGGCACATGTGCCATCAGAGCCTGGCAGACGGCCTCGTCTTCCTCTGGAGCGAGGGGCGAGTCGTTGATCTCGTAGATCTCCATGAGCTTGAGAAAAAAGTAGTTTTCAACGAGTCTCCGCTTGACGATCGTGGGAGAGTTTTTCCGGTGAAGGAAAATCCGACGGATATTTGTCCGGAGTTTGTCCTCGATAAACGCCTCGTGGGAGTTTTCTGTGCCCAGTTGCGTCAGCACGGCCACTTCGTCGCAAAAGCCTGACACGTGGTTTGCGGCCGCCAGAATGCCCCCTGCAAATTGTTCGCTGGACAGTCGCTTCACGACCATCGTCGGCTCCTTCGACGACTTGCCGATTGCCTCGCAGTACATATATTCGTCGATGATCGGCTCACCGATCAGCAGCACCTTGAGGCCTCTGGCCTTCTGCACGTAGTCGAGCACGGATTCTGCGGAATGCTTTCGGGCAAAGTCAGCCAGATAGGCCTGCACCTCCGGTGACAGCACGCTCATGTGTTGGTTGATCAGGCTCGTGGAGCTAAACGTGTCGCCGCTCGTGATGGCCAACCGTCCGCCGACCGCCCGAACCGCTTCCTCCTCCTCCAGAATCTTCCCCGTCACGTCCTTTGAGGCATCCTTGTAGTCGGGCCCCTTCACGTAGACATCAGGACGCAGTAATTGGATCGCTTCGATGGCTGACGGAGTTGGATTGATCGCGACAAAATCGATGCACTCGAGGCCGGCGAGCACCTCGGCCCGTAGCTGTTCGGTGAAGGCTGGGCGGTGCGGGCCCTTGTTGACGTAACGATCGGTTGTGAGCGTGACGACGAGCACATCGCCCATCGCCTTGGCCTCCTGGAAATACCGCAGATGGCCAACGTGCAGGAGATCAAATACGCCATGGCAATGCACGATCCGACGTTTCTGGTCACGGAGGCCAGCCAGCGTGGCCGCTAATTCTGGCAGCGTTTTGATTTTGGTATTGGCTTGCATGTGCTGGCGGCTCGGTGAATGCTTTGGTGGTTTCGTTTTCCGGATAATCTACAGCATGGACGGGCGCGCCTGAAGAACTGCGATGGCTTGGCAAAGCCTAGCGAAATCCAGCTCGAACCGCTTAAAAAGAATCGGAAAGGAGCCTGTTTGCGAAACAAGCAGTCCGGCGCTGGTCATGCTGGCCGGTGCAAGGTAGTTTGTGTCTCACGGCGGGACTATTTTCCGAGATCGACGGACTTCCTATGACTCATGCCACGGAACGAACGACCTGCCGAGGCTGCGGATGTGATGAACTGATTCGGGTGGTCGATTTGGGACAGCAGTACCTCACTGGCGTGTTTCCGAGAAGCCCTTCGGACGAAGTGAGTCGCGGGCCGCTTCGGTTGGTGTGGTGTGCTAGGTGCCATCTCGTTCAGCTCGATCATAGCTACGATGCTGGTGAGATGTACGGCGAGAACTACGGCTATCGATCGGGCCTCAACCGATCAATGGTTGAGCATTTGCGGGACAAATGCAGAGCTCTTGAGCAGATGGCATCGTTGAAGCCAGACGATCTTGTAATCGATATAGGCAGCAACGACGGAACTTTCTTAAGAGGGTTTTCGTCGCCTCAGCTCAGGAAAATCGGTGTGGATCCCACCGCCGGAAAGTTCCGCCAGTATTACGACGAACAAACGGATCTGATCGTCGATTTTTTTACACGAGGTCGTATCGTGGCGGCTGTCGGGGATGAAGCCAAAGCCACCCTCATTACTTCGATCGCAATGTTTTATGACCTTGAGTCCCCACGGCAATTCATCCGCGACATCGCCGACACGCTGGCCACAAACGGACTGTGGCACTTTGAACAGAGCTACATGCCATCGATGTTGCGGCTGAATTCGTACGACACCATCTGCCACGAACACATTGAGTATTACTCGTTCACTGTCGTTCGTGACATGTTGCGGGCCGAGGGACTGAAGGTGGTTGATGTGTGGATGAACGCAGTGAATGGCGGAAGTTTTGCTGTCACCGCAGCGAGGCAGGAATCCCATCATCGGGAGGCTGAGGCGATCGAGTCGTGGATCATTGATAGGGAGACCCATCTAGGACTTGGAAATCCAGCCGTCTACCGGAATTTTGAGCGGCGGGTCTACGAACATCGAGACGATTTGCGCAGCCTTATGCGAGGACTCGCTCGCAGCGGCGCGAGGATTGCAGGATGCGGGGCTTCTACGAAGGGAAATGTCATTCTGCAGTTTTGTGGGCTCGACGGCTCCGATATTCTCGCGATTTCGGATGTCAATGAGGACAAGTGGGGGCGATTCACGCCGGGGACTGGCATTCCAATCGCTTCCGAGGACGAAGTCCGTGCAATGAATCCCGACTATATGCTCGTTCTGCCCTGGCACTTCAAAGACGGCATTGTTCAGCGGGAGCGGTCTTTTCTGGAACGTGGCGGCAGGCTTATTTTTCCGTTGCCTGAAATCGAAATCGTGGGCTTCTGATGCGATCTCTTATTATTGGCGGTTCGGGGCAGGACGGCGTGTTGATCAGCGCCCAACTTCTCTCGCTTGGGCATGAAGTGATCACGATTTCCCGCACGGCATCGCCGTTGGCCGATGTCGATCAACGTTCGTTGGATGCTACCGATTCTGCTGCGATAGATGCATTGGTGGCGGAAGTTATTCCGGATCAGGTGTTCTACCTTGCTGCCTACAATCGCTCGTCAGAAGCCGTGAATCCACCGTTGGAGGCGGATGTTTCTAAAAACCTTCAGGTCAATGCGGTCGCCTTTGCATCCCTGCTGGAATCGCTGACGCGGCATGCTTCTTCTGCCCGTACATTGTATGCCTCGTCTTGCCGCGTGTTCGGTGAGGGAAATGGAAGCTCGTTGAACGAGACAGCAGTGAAGGAGCCGATATGTCCCTACGGAATCTCAAAACTTGCCGGTATGCAAATAGCCGATGTTTTCAGGAGAGACAAGGGGCTTTTTGTCTCGTCGGCCGTACTCTTCAATCACGAATCGGAACTGCGGCCCGCTACGTTCCTCTCAAAAAAACTGGCATCGGCGGCACTTGAGGCTCGCGAAAATAGCTCAGTGAAGGTAGAAGTCGGCTGTCTTGATGACATGGCCGACTGGGGGGCAGCGAGGGATTATGCCACGGCAATGCGATCTATACTGGAAGCCCAACGGCCCGAGCAATTCATCGTTGCCACAGGGGAATTGCGGTCAGTTCGCGAGTTTGCGGATGCATGTTTTCGAACTGTTGGCCTTGATTGGCAAAATCATGTGGTGGCAGGACGGTCAAACATCAACCGCCGCTGGCGGCTGCGAGGTGATGCATCGCGACTGACGGCGGCGACGGGTTGGCGGCCGCAGTGGACATTTGATGAAATGGTGAAAGACCTCCTCAATCGCACGGAAAAGTATGGACGACAAAGACCTACTAGTTTTCATACCTACTTATAATGAGAGCGAAAACGTTCGCCTCATTATCGAAGGCTTGCGCTATAACCTTGGGCGTGTGCCGATTCTGTTTTGTGACGATAATTCGCCGGACGGTACGTTCGAACTGATCCAATCCATCGCCCGAGAGGATGGGTTCATCGACGTGATTCACCGGGAGTCCAAGCTTGGTATCGGTTCGGCGCACAAGGTCGGCATTCGCGAAGCATCGAGGCGTGGATATCGCCGGTTGCTCACGCTCGACTGCGATCTAACCCATCAGCCGATTGATTGCGCCCGATTTGTAGCCTGCCAAAAGGGAGATGTCGTGGTGGGGAGCCGATTCAAGGACCGGTCTTCGCTCGCAGACTGGAACTATATCCGTAAAGCCATCACCCTTGGTGGGCATCTCGCAACCACCGCGCTCCTTGGGCTTCCCTATGATGCAACCGGCGCTCTGCGGCTCTACCATTTGAATCGCTTGGGCGTTGATTGGTTGGCAGGTGTGCAGAGTGACGGATACGCGTTTTTTTTTGAGAGCCTGATGGTTCTTCACTCGCGAGGGGCAGCGATCGAGGAACTTTCGATTAAGCTGCCAAAACGCACGTATGGCAGTTCAAAGATGACGTTGAAAGAGTTTTTAAAGAGTTGCCTGATGCTGCTTCGATTAGCTGCACGGCATCGGGAGATCAATCGGCAATGACCGGCACACGCAAGCCAGAGTCGGTGTCGGATTGCAGCGACATTCCGCCGAGCCATGAGGGGTGGGATGCGTATTGGGCTGTGAATGCCCAAGGATCACGCCGACTCTATGCAGCAATCGCAAGCATTTACCGCAAGTTCTTTATCTGCCCTCGGTTGGCCTACTGGCTTCGCCGGACATTTCCGCGAGGTGCACGACTGTTGCACGCTGGTTGTGGCAGTGGAGAAGTGGACGCCCTTGTTGCAAGCTATTTTCGGATCACGGGCCTCGATATTTCTCCGATGGCTCTTGATCGGTATCTCAAAAATAATCGCCATGCTGAAGGTGTGTTGCACGCCGATCTCATGAATCTTTCTGGCCTTAGGGGCGGCTACGATGGCGTTTATAGCTTGGGTGTTCTGGAACACTTCACTCCCAGCGAGATCACTCGCATCCTCGATAACCTCCGGCTGGTCTTACGTCCGGGTGGTAAGATGGTCGCCTTCTGGCCATTAGAGTCTGCTATCAGTGTGAAGTTACTCGGCTTGTGGCATCGACTGTTGAAAAAGTGTTCCAAGCAGCACTTTCAGCTTCACCCAGCAGAAATCACGCTCATCAAGTCGCGGGAGCAGGTTGACTCCATTATTCGCGGCGCAGGGTGGCGTATGGAATCGTACTCTATCTCGCCTTTCGATCTCTTCATTCAGGCCGTGTTAATCTGCGAATAAGTCTTCAGGTCATCGGTCATTGCGGCAGGCTATGGAAAGTGTCAGCTACAGATTGCACAGCACAGCCAAATATAATTGGATCGATGTTCCGACTACGGGGGCGGCGCAAGCGTGACAACGATGCAAAGTGCCGATGAATCGCGGCGTTCAGATTGGCTTTGGCTGACGGGAGCGATCCTTCTCGCAGGCCTTGCGGCACACGGTATTCTTCTGCTGACCGATCATGTCATTTGGGATGGTTGGTGGTGCAACGTTGGACCGACAAAGACCCAAACGAGAAGCGGGCGGTCTACGCAAACCGTTGCAGAGCGAAGGGCAATCACGGCAAGCAACTGTCTCGACTTCGCAGTGAACTCACAGAACGATCGTTCGCCCATGCCTGCAACAAATGAGGGGCGAGACGAACGCGGATCCGAGGACTAGTCAATGTGACGAAGTGACACCTGATCGCGGTCGCAGTGCGCTACCTCTCGATAATCATGCGTGGATTGTGCGGAATCGGGAGTCCAAAGGCCTTGCATGGGCTCCGCGCGCTTGTCCAACTTGCCTGGACTCAAGTCGCTCGCCTCGTGGCGGCATTGGAAGTCATGGAGCTAACGCTGGTCGCTCAGGGTGGCCGCTGGCCACAGGAACCGGCGTGGTGACAACAAGTCCTGCGCAATTAGGAAACATCACTTTGGCCACGAACTGCTAGAAATAATCGTCAGCCTCGCGTTAGAAAAAAGATCGAAAACAGACAGTTTGCCGTGATCAATCAGCCGGTCGGCATCAAGGGAAACGGTCTGTCCTTTAAATCCGCGACTTTCGCTTTAGAGGAAACAAAACGAGCGTTGCAGAACAAACGTTGGCGGGGCTATCCTTTCACCGGACCAGCATGCCGTAGGATGGCAGGCCACAGCGTGCGTCCTTTCGTCGTAAGACGTGTACATCTAAATATGTGGTTGTAGTTAAATGAAAAAACCGTTGGTTCAGACCTCCGGGCGAGTAAGCCCTTCACTCGGCTCCATGCGGCAAATTCAGGTACACGCGATGCTCCCCTCCAGTGCCATAATTAGCGGTAAGCCGGATCCTGTTTCTGTCCCCATTATGTCGCATCGTCAACCGATCGCTCTGATTATCTTGACTGGTATGGCATGCTACGGCCTTGTCGTTGCAACTGACTACGTCATTTGGGACGGCTGGTGGTACAGTCACTTCATACGAAATCGGAGTGAAACACCATTTCTTCACCGCATTCTAAGGGAGATAGGCAGGCCGCAGGACATTGTTTTTTTTCTCCCGTTTTTCTTAACGGACAACATCGCGTGGTGGTCAAAAATCCTTGGTGTTGTTGCTTGGGTCGGTGCGGCGATTTGCCAATACGGGTTTCTGATCAAGGCTCTTTCTCTTCCCGGCAGCACTGCCCTCGTGATCGTGATCCTAAGTCTGTGTTGTCCATTTTTCACGTTCGTGGGAGAGATCACCTACAATATGTACACGATATCGGTGTTCCTTTTCTGGCTTGCGTGGTCCCTAGTCGGTGATCGAATAGCTGGTAGAAGAGACGGCCCCATGGTTCGCATCCTGACCGCGTCCATCTTCGCCGCTAGCTTTGAACTCAACTCGCACATCGCGCACTTATACGCTGTAGGACTGTTTCTCATCGCGTACAGACTGCCGAAAGTGAGCTTGCCGATGTTCGCCGCTATGCTCCCGCCAATACTGGCGCGATACTGGGAACTCCTGTCCCTCCCAGTTGTTTATTGGATTTGGAAAAACACGATGACTCCCACTTCCGGCTATTACACTAGCTACAACGTCGTCGCCCTCGATCCACTGGCGATCGCGTCAGGCTACGGCATTTTTCTGAGAGACTTGCCCTTCCATATTACTGAACTCGTGGGGCAGGCTAGCGGCCCCGCGTTCGCCGCAGGCCTTCTTGCCATAATTGTGTGTAAGTTTTGGCGGGACGATTTAAATAGTTTTTTTCACAAAAGCGTCAATGTACGGCTTGGTTTTCTCCTTTGCGTGTCGACGTTTCTGTTCTTGTGCTCCATTTTTTCCTATTGTGCCGTCGGGCAGGTGGTGATGTGTGATGGATGGGCGGCACGAAACACTATTCTCGTAAATCTGCCATTTGCCACGATGTTGTTCTGTGTCTTCGGTCTTCTGCAGCGGAGATTTGTATCTGAGACGCCGCGAGCCCTACTGATCCCGGTCTTGGTTACCGTCTGCGTTGGGGTAGTTGCCTGCAATTACACGACGCTACGGTGGCAGGCATTCGGTGTGAAACAACAGGCGATTCAATCCGGTCTCAGGCAAATACTTGCCCCCGAGTATAAGGCCCAGTTGCGTGCCGACTTGAATGAGACCGACAGGCGGCCAGTGAACGTGGTCAATCTCCGAGACTACTATCACGTCCGATTCACCTTGGACTATTATCCCTCAATAGTGTGGACTTACTTGGTCGCGCCTGCCGACGCATTGCCCCGTGTATTCATCCTCGAAACGACGCGCCAAATTCAGGACAAAGTCGCTACGATGCCGGATGGGAGTAACGGGGTTGAAATCGCAAAATTGCAAGTCGGTCCTGCGCAGTTGCGCGACCTCATGGAAGACACCACGTTACCTTATGCACTTATGCAAGTACCTTTGTCAGGCCGCACCATCACCGTCGCGGTTATGCCTGGCGATCAAGGGGTGGATGGCGTTTCGATTGGATTCACCTATTTGCTCAAGCGATTTTTTAATTCGTCATCGCTGGATGACTTTAGAAATTCAATTGTCAAAGTGGTGAACCTTGAGTAGAGGCACGAGCAGCATTCATATTCTTTGGCAAGGTGGCTTCCTATGAAAATCGCCCTCATTCTCGTAGTCGTTTGGCTAGGTCTGAGTTTTCTCGTTCATGTGGTCGCATGGAGACTCCTGCATCCAACACGTTACCTCGTCTGGCTACCCATGATTTTTTTAATCGTCCCAATAATTGCGTACTGGATCGCAACTGACTGGCTAACGTCGAACGGATTTGTCGTCCCGATGGGCCAGTTTCTGGCCGCAATTCTACTCTACGGTGTAATTGCTACGTGTTACACAGGCGGATATGCAGGTGTTGTGGAATACAGTCCGTCGGCGGAAATACTTCGCGTGGTCTCCGAGGCGCCAGCCGGTATTCGCATCGAGGACATGCAGGTATCATCGTTGAGCGAGGCGGCCTTGACTGGCAAGCGGATTCGACACATGCTTAAAAATGGTTTGATCACAATGAATGGCGAGTCAATACGCCTGACACGATTCGGAGACGCCGTAGTTGCGGGCTGCCTTCTCCATCGTTGGTTATTTAATCTGCAGGACAATGCCGCAGGCTAGTGACCACTATGAGCCATATCTTGTTTTTACTAATCACCGCACCACTTATCGTGGCGTTAATCCATTCAGTTCTAAACCGGATTGGCCGCATTCATCCGCACAAAACACCGTTCGTCGCGGGATTCATAAGCGCAATCATATGGACGCCGCTTTGGCTCTGGGCTTGTAGGAATGCATTTAGCGGTGACATAGTGGAACTAGCATGCGACATTGTTTTCGGTAGCGCGTACATGTTTTGCGTTGTTTTTCTCAACTGGTTCGTTTTCACGATTACTGACGTTTCGATGCATATTCAATTGCTTATGCAGATTCACCGGGCACCCGGAGTGGACCGCAGCCAACTATTATCGCGGTACAATAAGGGGGTGATCCTTGGAAATCGGATTCCACGACTAATCGAACTTGGTCAGCTACGTATGGTGGGCGACAAGCTATTCGTGTCCGGCAAATCAGTGCTTGCAGGGGCGCGTTTTTGTGAATTACTTCGATGGATTTTGGGACTGCCACTGCATCCTTCAGAAGCGAGGCACGAGTAACGGTTGGCGCAGCGCAGCTTGGTCAGCTTGGAACACCAGCGAATTGTCGAGTCGTCCGGCTGTCGGCGACAGGCAGTGGAGGTGGTTGTGCAGCGTTTTGTCGAAGCGGGATTTGAGGACACTGGGAAGGGGAAGCAGCATCCTCAACCCGTGATGCAGATACTGCTGGACGAAAAGCAGGTGGCCAAAGTCAATGTCTGTCGCGTCTGTTCTGCCCCCAAGGGATATGCGAACTGGACGTTGCGACTCTTGACGCGGCGGGGATTGGAGTTGTTTTTTCTCCCTCTCCCACGATGCTTATATTTTGGCTGAGCAGGCTTCAAAGTATGCTTGAAGCCGAGAGGAACGGCCCACCACCATGCAAACCCCGTCTGATACCACGTGCGACGTGGGCCACCCAACGCCTTTGCGAGCTGTTTTCCTAGACCGTGATGGCACGCTTATCGCCAACAAGCATTATCTCAGCAACCCAGACGATATCGTCGTGTTGTCAGGAGTGCGGGAGGCACTGGCTCGCTTGCAGACCGAAGGCGTAAAGCTCTTTTTATTCACG
>Ga0209500_10000333_pt1 | contig 41662 bp, 52 predicted proteins | sample S_140212_EF_Meta_FD_187323 | JGI IMG/M metagenome (GOLD analysis project Ga0209500, IMG submission 187323) | Freshwater microbial communities from Lake Simoncouche, Canada to study carbon cycling - S_140212_EF_MetaG (SPAdes) (version 2) | ecosystem: Environmental > Aquatic > Freshwater > Lake ... | reverse complement strand
TAGCTGCCAGAATTTCCAGACCACTTATTATTAGTCTTAGTATCCTTCTGACATCTCGCTGCCACTTGATCTAAAACCAGTCTTGCTTGTGCTGAACATTTGTAGTTCATATTTCCTCCTAAGTTACCATTATTGTAACAGATTTTGGTATTTTGTCAACTGCTAATTCGTGTTGATTTTATTGACTTAATTGTCTAGAATATCTGTATCTAAAGATTCTTCTTCCAACTCTTTGGTTATATTAGTGGGTTTCTTTATAGGCATACCGCAGTTGTCAAACCAACGACCATCTGCTGATTCATATGCTACAGCAAAAAAGTTTTGTCCTTCTGCATTTTGTAAAGTGATTCTTCTACGATATACTCGTCCTCGGTATTTGCTAGAGTCTTTATTGATTAATTCCACAGCATCTGTTACTCCTAATTGATATAGTCTATCAATCCATCGACCGCCCATGTAATTGCTCTCAATTACTGTGCGAGTGCTCGTTGGTGCTGGTATACTGGGTGTATTAACAGTGGAGTTCATAGAATTATCCTAGAGCCAGTAACCGCATTCAAGCACAAGGTAGATCGGCCAATTAAGGCCCTGGTGCTACGACCTAATGGGTCTCTTGCATATAACATTTTACAATGACCTATCCCCATTACTTGAATCTGTAGGTTACTCGGCCCTTGGACAAATCATAAGGGCTAACTTCAACTTCAATTTTATCCCCTACGAGTATCTTAATCTTGTTCTGCTTCATCTTACCGCTGGCATAACCCAGTACAGTATGACCATTCTCTAATTTTATTCTGAACATCTGGTTGGGCAGTACTTCTTCTACCACACCTGGAAATTTTAATACTTCTTCTTTAGCCATTCTCTCGTTCTGCTCTCTGTTGAGCTTCTTTGATTATTTCGTGTAGAATTTCTATAGATATTTTATTCATTTCAATCTTTCTTTCCGCTATAATTCTATCCTGTATCTGTCTTGCTCGTTTATCCTGTTGTGCATTACGAGTAAAAAAATCTAGATCGTTGTTGTTAATCATTCTCTTTTCTTGCTTTAATATCTTTCATGCTTTGTGCTAATGAGCTTAGAGTTACTTTATTTACTTCTATGCTGGCATCTAGCAGTTCTTTGTATCTGGATTCATAAAACTTAGAGCTCAACCACCAACCTATGACTCCACCCAGCCACAGCAGCATCACAATGCCTAATATCAAAGCCGCATCAGAGCTCATTGTTTTTCCTTCAATATCTGTCGGGGTGTTTTTGTACCCGGTGTTAATTTACTCAATCTGCAACTGAACAATTTCTTTGGTCCTTTATTTGTAATAATAACAGGTTGTCCATTATCGTCAATTGAAATATCTTTGATCTTGGCGATTACATTGCGGAATCTGCCCACTTCCACAGTGTCTCCCACATTTATTTCTATTTTAAAGTTTTTCATTCTTTTCAAATCCTCGGAATCTTAGGAATCGAGGAAAACGCAGTGAATACTCATCCACAGCATCTTGATTCTGCGTGACAGCATCTGCTCTCACTTCCACAATCTGTCCTATTAGTTTTTCAGTGTCTTTCCAAAAAGTCTCACGATCCTCATCTGTTAGTCCTGATCCCACGTTGGTTCGTATAAACTTGCCATCGTCGGTGCCTTCCACAATAAGAGCACCCAGTTTGCCCTGATTCCTGCCTGTGCCTTCTTCCACATCTACTACTTTAAGACTTACTTCTATAAAGGGTTTTACTTTCAACCACAGTGAAGATCTCTTACACTCGTATACACCATTAACAGGTTTAATCATAATGCCTTCATAACCCTTGTCTATGCACAGTCTATTGTAATCTATAAACTTATCGTGGTCTTCATCTAGGTCAAATCTCACACTCTCAATCGTTCTAATGTTTGTACCAAACTGAAAAGACTCTAACCATTCTTTTCTTTTTGTAAGTGGCTCAATGCATTCACCCTGTTGAAACATGTGTAAAGGCATACAATCAAATAGATTTAATATCGCATCATCGGTTTGTGCATCACCTTTTCTGTGTATCTGTTTCATTAGGCTTTGAAAATCTGCACTCATTATCTCTCCGTCAAACACCCAACTACGATCCAACTCTCCTAATAAATGATACAGTTGAGTATTAATATGAGGGAAGTTTACCAGCTCTTTGCCATTCCTGCTCATTAGCACCACTTCATCTTTTTTTGTATCACAGATCGCTATAACTCTTACACCATCTAGTTTAGGTTCCACAAACACCTGTCCTTTTAATTTGCTCTCATGTTTCTTGCTGTCATCTGCCAGCATACATTCAAACACTGGTACTTTAATTTTAGAAAATTTATTAATTGTTTTTTCTGTAACTCCACATCTTAGATCTTTGATTAGTATTCTACGATACCAGTAATTCCATTCGTCTTGCAGACTATCATCACATAATTTTTGTACTGCTTGTCTTGCAGTATTACCTGTAGTTTCTCTTTCTTCTAATTGTCGAGCTATTTCTTTAAAATCTCCCCAGTCTATGCCTCGACCATCTTGTTGTGATTCCGGAACTTGTTTTAAACCAAATGTTCTCAGTTTATCCATAGCCATACTAACACCTTCAAAAAACTGAATATTATCAGCTGAGTCTTCACGAGCAATCACGGACTCTTTGAACTTGCGTGAGTTATCACTCTCTAATTCTTTTATAATTTCGTATGGTTTCATTTTATATTGGATGTTTTTGATCTGTTGAAAGTCTCATTAGGTTTTAATCTTATTTGTGGATTTCTAAATGTCCAACATTCTCCAGTTTCATTAATAAAGCATACCCATAGTAGATGTTCTTCCATGCCATAATCAATTAAGAAATGAGCATAGGCTTCTCCTTTGGGGGTTATTATAGGCAGAGCTGGATTCAATTGTACAATCATTTTTTATTTCCGTATATTGTTCTTGCTAATTTCTTACCACAATCACCTAATCCGTTGGTATGCCATACTATTCTATCCTGTGGCACACCTGTGAACATGGCTATTTTTTTTAACTCGTTATCTCGTAGGTCCATATCACTCTTTAGACACAGTGCATAGGGCATGATACCCATACGCATCAATTCTTTCACAGAGTGTTGCACAGGTTTGGTTTTGATCTCTCCTGCGGCTTTTAGATATGGTACTGGTACATACAGCACAATTCTCACATCTTCTTTCAGTGTCATCTCTCTCACTGCTTCTATGGCCAATTGGTTTTCTAAGTCGCCCACGTTACCACCTATCACTGTGACAGTGTTCTTGGCTTCAGTCTTTACTATCCATTTACGAATCTCTTCTGTGATATGCGGAGTAACCTGCACAGTGCTGCCTTTGTAATCTCCCATTCGCTCTTTTTCTAATACTTCAGCAATCATATGTCCCACAGTTTTATATTCTGCTGTGACTTTTTTAGATACATTTAAACAAGGATCTAGATATTTGTAATCTATGTTGCCTTTGACAGATTTCTGTATAGCTCTTGCTAATTCCACTTTGTCCACTGCGGAATGTACTCCATTCAATATAATTGTGTGTGTCATGCTGATAAATTATTATATAAATCTGTTGCAGAAAAATATTCTTTACTTAATATTTCTTTTTGAGTACCTAACAATGGTAGATAATTTTGATAGTTTTCCATGTAGTTTTTTATTTTTTCTATTATTAAATTTTTATGTTTATAATAAGATTCTAAAGATTCAGTCCACTGAGAAGGGTATTTAAATTCTTCCAAAGCCATTTCTTTATAACTCAATCGATCTGGTATCATAGGAATGCAGTCAACAAGAGCACCTTCATACCAGCTAATACCTAGGGTCTCTTGTAAATTAGCACTGAATACCATTTTACTTTTGCCTAATAGGGTATGATATTGATTTTTATCCAGTTGTTTTTCTTGGCACACTACAAATTCATATTGTGGCATAGACTTTTTAAGATCTAAAAATATATCTAATTGTTTTTCAGGGGCTAATCTATGAGGGAATAATATAATATTTTCTTTGGATATATTTTTATAATTTAGTAATGTGTCTTCGAGATATTCCATGGGCCATCCCGATCTCACTATCTTACCTAACTGGAACATTTGATCCACAGTTTCTTTGTCAGCCAATCTACCTAGATCCATTAAATTATGTAAGAACATATCAATATGGAAATCAGTAGCAAAGTAATTGTGGTCAAAACACTCAAACATGCTGCGTTCAGCCATACGCACCCAAGGTTTATCACCTATCAGTCTGCCTAGAAAGTCTTGCGGGTCATAGGATCCTGCGTGCCACATGCCACCTATCTTAATTTTTACGTTTAATAATTCTGCCATGTATTTGAGTTGAATCACTGTGGGATTCCAAGCATCAGTGTATAAGAAATAATCACCATCTTGTACTTCTCCGTTACAGAATGCTGTGCCTATAATTTCCAATTGTTTACTCTTGTAAACATTGGTTCCTCCAAAATTGAGGAAAGCGCCTGGAGTTGTTGCTTGAGGAGATTCGCCTCCGGATATTGTTTTAACAGTGTGATTATTCTTTTTTAAAATTTTAGGTAGTTCTATCTTCCACTGTTTAGTGTATCTTGTTTCTACTGCTTCTAGATCTACTAACCAAATATTCATATTACAGTATTATAACACTGTCATGCTGTAAGTCAATTGGTCAATTAAACAATTAATGAACTTTTTGCTACAGTCTTAATTGGACTTACTGCGTTAGAATATTCTGTACATACTTTGTCTAAACAAGGTCCTATAGCTACTATGGCTGATTTATTAATAGGAACTCCATTAACACTTTCCATAGTGGGAATAAATGCTCCAAATGCTAATCCTTGTTGGCTGATCATTATCACCACAGGTCTGTCTAATGTTATAGTAAGATCATCTTGGTCTTTGATCTTAGCAACCACTTCTTCGCCAGTGGTCATTTTGATTGTTACAATTTTATCATTTTCTGGTATTTTCATAATTGTATAATATATGGCTTTGTGCTTCGTGTCAATTGCTATCTTTATTTGTCGGAGGCTATGTGTGGTAAGACGAACTGTATGCCCAACCAACGATACTTTTTAGCAGTGTCAGCAAAACTGCAATTGATTCTAGCAGTTCTTACTCTATAAGGATTCAGCGGTTCTATGACTATTCTATTTTCTGTTATGAATCTAATAGGTACAGTGGGCCAGCTGTCTCCATCATTAGTAGTACACACTATGTTCTTAAGATTCTTCAACCCTGGCACAAACTCTATCTCTAGTTGTGGTGGATTATTAAACTCTGACACTTTCTTGTCTGCGGGCAAGAAGTTTATGTAGGGCATGGGCAGTGTGTTCAACACCATTTCAAATCGATCAGCTTTGCCCCAATTCTCATTGATGGGGAATCGTGGCAGCTCGTATCTATCCTTGACACTGTCTATCACTCCTGAATGCTGTCCAAATGCCAATCTGAATCCCATGTCTTTGACCATCTCCTTGAACTCTAGGCCGTACTCTCCAAATGGATATGAGAAGTACTCGGGTATGGATCCTAACTCTCTCTGAAAGTCTTTGTTGGCTTGCCACAGATCATTCTGTATATCATCTCGACTTTTGTTCATTAGATAATCGTGTGAGTAACTGTGATGTCCTATCACTCCTATTCCTGATTCGTGTATCTCTCGCACCTGTGCCCAGGTCATGTAATTTCGATTCTTTTGATTGATTTCTCTGGTGTTTAAGAACAACACAAAAGGTATGCCTTCTTTTTTCAGTATAGGCCAAGCATTTTTGTAGAAACTGGCATAGGCATCATCGATGGTCAGCAATACTCTTTTATTATAAAGTTCTCTGTGTCCATGCACATAATCATCAAACTCTTCAATAGAGATGAAATCTAATTTCATCTTGCGAATCATCTTGAGTTGATTCTCAAAGTCTCGCATTCGTACGTTGGTTGAAGGATATTTGTTCTCATCAAAACGATGATACATCAATCCAATCACACCTAATTCTTGGTGCGGTTCCATAGACACGGCAATACTATTGATTGTAAAAAATAACAATAATAACAGCGTTCTCATACTTGTATTATAGTTTATTTTCTTTAAAAGTCAAAGATAATTCTATTAATCTTTTTTAAATTCACCATTTACTAATAAAGTATATCTATCTTCATATCCAAAATTGCAACTACCGTGTGGTGTACTCTCATGATCCCAAGTAAAAACATCTCCAGATTTCCATGTTAAAAATTTAGTGCCTTGTTGGAATGCCTGTCCGTGTTGCCAATCATCAAAAAATATAAGAAACAATCCATAATTTTTATTATAAGAAGTGTCTTCATTTAAAGAAAATTTACCCCATCGATTTCTATCAAAATGCATAGGAAAATGATGTCCAGGTCCTTCATTATGACAGTAAAAATTAATAGTATCTTCTTGTAAAGAAAGTTTTTCTGCTAATATAGGAATTAATCGATTTTTTATATTTTGTGGGAATTCTGTTATTTTAGTAATACCTGCTTTGTCCATTAAATCTTTATAGGATTCTTCGTGTGTCCAAGTCCATAACTCTTCGCTAGTTACAGATCCTTCTGTGCCGGACGCAGTTCTGTCAGTCCAGTCTTTTCTATAGAAAACATTTTCAAACCATGTAGGAATTTCTTTTGTTTTTACTTTTGTTTTTACTTCTTGAAAAAACCAATCTAAATCTTTTTTAAGATTAATTAAAGGAACAGTCCACTGATCCCATTGATTATTCTTACGTTGATTTTTAAATTGCCACTCAAACCACTGTTTCATATTATTTTTTTAACCAGAGTATGCCTCCCAAATCATACTTACCTTCACGATAAACAGAATATCCTATTTCTGACGGCGATAAAACATTAAACATATCTAACCATTTATATCTATCTATAAATCCACCCCGATTCCACCAGCCATCGATAAAACCAAACAATATATCTAATGCCCATACATCTCCAGGGGCTTGTCCTTCTCCTAACAGTAGATATCCTCCTGGTAGCAAGTTATTATAAGCATTTTGTATGGCTTTTTGTTTATTTTTTGCACAATGAAAAACATTAATTCCAACAATCATATTAAAAGCGTTGTCTATAGTATAAGGATCATCTATGTTTAATATTATTTCATTTTTATAATCTCCTTTTAAAAAACTGCTTTTTAAATCGCTGCGAATATAATCAACTCCTGCAGGAATATATTTGCTAAAGTTTCCAACGCCTGCCCCAACTTCTAAAATTTTTCCTTGATACAAATTATTTTCTAAACAAAACTGATGTGCTAATTTAGGAAAACCTCCCATAGGTGTGTCATTCATTAAAGATTCCCATTCTTTGGTCATGCCTTTAAATATGTGTTCTTTTAAATCTCCATTCCAAAAAACATCAAGTTTAGATTCTATTGCGTTAAAAAAAGGTTTAACAGAGTTATAACAGTTTTCTTCTCCGGCATTTTTTATTAATTTTTTAGATATGTTATAAAGATATTTTTGTTGTGGTGTTGTGGGAGTTTTAAGAATAATTTTTTCCGCAATTCTTCCGGCTGATTTAAGAGTATTATTATATTCTTCTGTGGGCAAAGACATAGACACCATACCTTTAGACATTAATTTTCTTTGAGGTTTTTTTGTTTGTGTTCTCTGTATATTTCCATAACGCACAGAAGCAGGTTGTAACTTTTTATTGTCTATGTTTATTTTTTGATATTTGTTTGCTACTAGTGCAATATCTTCTCCAAGTCTATTATCTTTACATCCTACCACAACAATATCTCCTGTTATTCCTGATCGTCTAAATTCGTCTTCTATCATTACAGGACTATAGTTGTCGCCACCTTTTATAATAATTTCTTTAAAACGACCAGTAAGCACTAAAAATCCATCTCGAAGTTCTCCTTTGTCGCCGGTCTTTATCCAACCATTGATTATAGTTTCTTCTGTAGCTATTTTATTATTCCAATAACATCTCATATTGTTTGGTCCTCGAACAAATACTTCTCCATTCTCTATTTTAAATTCTGTTCCTGGTATAGGTAGACCAACTGCAGGATAATTGTCTACCATGTGTTTTTTAAATTCTATGTCATTGAGTAAAGGCATTGTGAATGAAAAATTAATTGCTTCACTTAATCCGTAGCCTTGTCTTAATTTTGATCCATATAGATTATAAAATTTTTTACAAATTTCTTGACTTAATGCTGTGGCTGCTGTTAATACATATCTAAGTTGAGTGGGCCATTTTAATTTAGCTTCTAATAAATCTGCTATCATTGTTGGTACTAGATTGGCTGTGCCTGCTTGATATTTTTCACAATATTCGAAATATGTTTCTGGTTTAAATTTTTTAAGAAATACTGCTGTGCCATTCATGAAATAATTGCCAAACAAACTCATTGCTGCAGCATTGCAATGATACAAAGGTAATGCTGTTAGATGTACAGAATTTTTATTAAATTCGTGTAATTCTGCTACTGCTATTGCATTGTATTTCATTGCTTCTCTTGTTTGTACCACTCCTTTTGGATTGCTTGTGGTTCCTGACGTATAGAATATTGCATAATCTTCTACCGGTGATAACTCTCCTCCATCTAAAAATTCAAAAATATTTTTTGTATCTGTACAATGTACTATTACATGAGGAGAGCACTCTTTTTTTATAAATTCTATTGTAGCTTGTGGAGTTAAGTAAGGTTCAACAGGAATAGATATTAAATTTAATTCCCAATTACCTATCAACGCTTCTGAAATACCTGCAGGATCAGATCTAAAAATTAATACTCTACTACCCGGTTTTAAATGCTTAAGATTTTTTTTATATTTTTCTATGTCCTGAATATAATCACAATCGGGTGTTATAATCTTCATTTTAAAAATACAACTAATTAACCAACTTGGGCCATTTGCTTAGATCAGGTTTGGTCTTTTCTATTTTGGTTTTTTCTTTAGGTAACTTAGGCATGAAGTTTATACCTGTAATTTTTTCCACTGCTTCCACTGTGGTAGCATATTTGGGAAGATCTTCCACGGGTAGAGCTGTGTTGGGAAATATGAATGCTATAGCTTTGCCTTCTTTTCTATCAATAATCACTTTCCATAGAGTATCAGGCACTCCCACTTTGCCTTCACCTATGGTCTTGAATTCTTTGTTGTACACTGTGCCACTGATCACATATAGATCCATGCCATTGTCTACCACCCATTCTCTCACAAATGTTTCCAACTGTTTCCATATGCCTCTGTTGTGATTGGGCACCTGTGGAACCATGTTGGATAGGAAGAAACTCTCACTCATCACTTCTTCATTCTGTGTGTTGTTGCCTGCTGGAGCAAGATGTCCTCGGTCATAGGGATTGCCTGCATAATCTTTCAGTGTGCTTTGATGCTGTGCGGGTATGGCAGGATCTGGTCGAAAGTCATCTTTGCGTTTGGATGTGCCTGTGGTGCCTTCTATGGTCACATGCTCTACCACATACTCTGCTGTCTTGGTATCGTATCTGTAGTGTATAGCATAGTTTATCTTGCAGATGTACTGTGTATTTTGCTTGATCTTACTGATAGGCGCTCCCAGCAACACATGCTGTGGACACTGGTCATCTATGGGATTTGCCCATGCAGCATTGGCTATTAATAATGCTGATATGATTGTGATAATTCGTAGCATGACAGTATTTATATACTGCTATTTGGATTTGCGATTTTTTTTATTCTTGCGTGGTTTCTTAGTGTAGGAACCTGGGTGTAGGCGCACATCGAAGTAGATATAGATCAAGCCGCCTAGGATAACAAGCAGTAGTACAGCAGCAATCATCTCTCTCATCTGTGTCTCCTGTTGTTTGGGTGCCCGGAGTCACCCTCGCAATTACTTAGTCTTAGTCTTAGTCTTTGTCTTCATCTTCGTCCACTTCGTCGCCGTCTTCAAGGTCTTCAATATCATCCTCATCAGAATCATAATCGAACTCATCTTCATCCTGTATTTCTAACACGGATTTGATGTTGTCCATTTCAGACTCCAACTTCTCTATTTTTTCTTGCAGTTGTTCTATGATGTTTTTATTGTCTTCCATTGCACGCTCCTGGTTGTTTGGCGCAATATTTAAGTATGACTAATAAAATTATATCTAACCATATAACGCTATTAAATATTCATATAATGCAAAAAAGTTTTATCCCTACAGATAATATTACCAAAGAATTGTTGAACAACCACACAGTCACCAACGGCAGAAACTATGATGTTTTAATCAAGATAGACAATGATAAGATCACTGCTAGAACATTGGAACAACTGATGCAAGATTCTAATTGCAAGGTGGATCATACGATCTGTCATTCTCCAGATATATTTCCATGGATTAATAACACTCATTTAAAGCATACAGTTTTTAAAGATTGGGAGGCTCCTTCTTTCTATCTAAATTTTAAAGAGTCACAGGGATCTATAATAATAGAGACGTTACCTCAACATACCATACCTTTAGAACAGTATATTCAAACAGCTAAAAATAGAATAGAAAATAATGTTAAAAATCTTTTTGACAATTCTAAAAATATGATATTACTCTATAGTGGAGGAATTGATTCTATATTACTCATAAGTTATTTGATCAAATACAACAGATTAAAAGATACACCACTGATTTATTGTTATAATGAAAATACCGATAATATTATTCAACAAAAACGATTTGATTTAGAAAAAAGTCTAGGATTGAATATAGAATCTATAAATGTTTCAAAACAAGCATTAATAGATTATGCTAACCAATCCAATCCTTTTAAGTTTCGTAATTATCAAAGTCATTGGGTAGCTGAAAAATTTAAAGATAAAACAATATTAATCGGCAATGAAGGGAATTCTGTACTCTTTCATAAATGGGAGTGTCTCAAACGTTTGGGTAAACCTGCCACAAGAAAAAATATTTACGTGACTAGCTGTCATAATAGTATTGATTGGAATACTCCTATAGATTTAGATCACAACACTATTTCTTTTATAGAGCCTTACAGTAGATCTTGGAATAACAAAGTTTTTTCTCATATGTTGTCTCCTATTTCAGATATTTCTCTCATGCAGATGTTGCCGTTTGTTGATATTAGAGATATGGATCCCAACTTTGTGGGAGATGCTGAACTAATACGCTCTATGATTTATGACAACGTTAAACACGAATTAGATCCTCTTATAACTACAGAAAATTTTAATTGGGGGATATGTGATAGTTCTAAAAATCTACAAATAAAAGATATAGACAACAGTATGTTAGGTATCGATTTTAAAAAAAGAATAGAAACTAAAGGATTAATTCATATGAAACATAAAATTGATAGAGCTAAAATTGATGGTCACATAGAACCTCGTTGTCTTTTAGGATTAAAATATATAAATTATTTTTTGTAAGAAATACTATTTGGGATATTTTGGACGTTTGTGATTTTTAAATTTATAGAAATCATCAATAACGTCTCTGCAGGCATCATGCCAGTACTGACCGCTGTCTCTGAGCGATGAATTGGCCTCACGCAACTTCTCCATTTTCTTGGTTAATAATTTGTTCTGTGCTGTGGTGAGTCGTTTAGTGGTATTGCTGAGTGTGTCTAATCGAGATATAACATCATCAATAGATGGACAAGTGATGTCAGGCACTCGCGGAGCTTTCTTGCGAATCTTACGCCACATCTGCTCGTATTTGGGTAAACTCTTTGGGCGCCTTCTTGCCATGCTCGCTCCTGCTTTGTGCAAGTATTTACATTGGCGTATTTAAAAATTAAATGCTATGTCAATGATTATGTGCGTTGAAATTATTTTGAAATATTCCCATAGGGCTCTTGCGAGCCCCACGGTTGTGACTTTTCTGTTGCCACGGAAGTCATCACCGCCGAGGTAGCTGGTTATTAAGCAGCTAATCTCATTTTAGATCTACCAACTGTTAAGTCAGCGAATCCAAATGCTTTTTTAGTAGCATTTATAGTTTTGGACCTTTACAGGGTACCTAACTGATAAACTCCACGATTCTTTAGACATACGTCGAAACATGTCACCCCCGGTAGGGATTACATAAGCCACCAATAATAACTTTGGTGGAGGTGCGGGCATCGAGCCCGGTCCGTATTGTTTATTACAAACGCATCATCGCCTATGTGTGTATTTAAACATTATTTCGCAGCTCTGTCAACTTGACAATCTCTTAAAGATACTATATAATACAATTATGGGTGTATCAAAAAACAATCCTGGAACAAGACAAGAACACAAGAAACGTTTCTACAAAGGACAAGAAGTGCGAGCATCTTTGTATGTGGGCAAGGCTGTGGGACAAGGCACATACATGTCAGCAGCAGTGAACAACGAATTGATCTGTGATGAAAATGGCAAACCGATGCATTTTCGTTCTATTCCTTGGGATTAAAAATTACATTTTAACTGAGCGCCAGGCTGTAGATTATCTCGAAAGTCACGAACTTGGTCTGCAATACTCTTTGACTCTGATTTAGAGTCTATCATTTTTGAATCTGTTTTGGTTTCCGTTTTTGTTTGTACAGTAGCGTTGGGACCTACTCGACAATCCTTAACACTGCAAGAAATTAATAATAATAAAAATAGATATTTCATACTACTACTTATTTGGTGCACCCAGAAGGAGTTGAACCTTCAACCTCTGGTTTCGAAGACCAGCACTCTATCCAGTTGAGCTATGGGTGCATGTGTTAGTATAACACGGAATGGTAAAAAGTCTATAAAATATTTAGACTGGGTAAACATCAATTAAATACATTTGCAACGCCGCTTCATGCGACGTCGGATTTTATCGACGCTTGACAGTATCATGTCTTTACTGTAGTATACTACAGAACGCCGTCCGTGAGTGTGTAGACACAAGCACTAATACCATGGACTAACATGATGTTTTACGTAGATAAAAAATACGGGTTCTATAGAGTAAATCATAATCAACAGATCGTTGAAACTTTTAGCAAGATTGAAGCACTAGAATTAGCACAGAGATACAAAGGTTGGCCTTCTTATCATTTCCACGATGAAGTATTCTCATCATATGACTGGAAAAAGGAGATAAAAGAGAATATAGATAGTTTGTATAAAAAAAGAGCAGAGCAATTACGGTCACAACACAAATATCTCGTATTGTTATATAGCGGTGGATTTGATTCAAACAACATCTTAAAAACTTTTGTAAACAACAACATACATCTTGACGCAGTTGTGTGTTTCTATTACTCTGTAGATCACGATAACAATGAATCGGATATCAATCAAGAATGGCGATTACAGACATGGCCGCGATTACAAAAACTATTGCCATTAATACCACAAACAGAATTAATTAGATTAGATCTAACCGACTTGTCTCTCAATGTCATTGAACAGCTATATGATGAATATTTGTATTATATACCTGGATACATTGCTCCCAATTCTCTCAGCAGGTCTTTTATTAAATCAAAACTACCAAAAAAATATAGAGAGTCTGATGTAGGAATTATGTATGGTCATGAGAAACCCCGCCTACGTTTCAAAAACGATGAGTTTATTTTTAATTTTTCAGATATTGGCAATACTAACAGGCCAATTATCCAAGACAGCGGTGTAGAATGGTTCTATTGGAGCCCGGACTGTCCCGAACTAGTGATCAAGCAGGCACAGATTATCAAAAACTTTTGGCTTTCCAACAAGGATCTGATAGACACGCATTCCAAGAATCGCAAGAACCAAGACCTAGGCATCGTGTTGGATCACGATTACTTGCCTGCGCAAAGGATGATCTACCCCCAGTGTGATGAAAACCTGTATTACACATGGCGTCCTCAATCCAATGTGTTTGGTCGCAGGGATCAATGGCTTTATGACAGCAACACTGACAGCAAGAAAAAGATAATGAAGATATACGAGTCACTTCGCAAACTGCCAAAAAACTGGTTCAACAACGACACACACGATCAAGGATTGGTGGGTTCTTTGTCCAAGGATTATATCTTATGATAGCATATATCTGTGCCATGTTGATGGGATTGATTGGAGGGATTTTTGTGGGCCTGATGCCCAGTATCACTCCCACGCTGGGATTTCTGCTGTTGTTGCCATTGGTTTCTAATGACCCTGTTAGCCTGTTGATCTTTGCAATGACAGTGTGTATAGGCTCTCAATTCTTTGGCAGCCAAGCAGCATTTTACTATCGCATGTCCGGGGAGACCAGCAGCTTTCCTGTTTTGATGGAATCTAAGAATTTTGACACACCAAAAAAAATCTATCAGGCTGTAGAGATCACCGCTCATGGCAGTCTGTTCGCCACAGTGTTGGCTTTGGCCGCCATGATGGTATTGTTGTACACAGGATTGTTTAATCACGTGGTATTACCTATCTATGTCAAAGCAACGATTTTCGCCCTGTTGCTGGGAATGGCACTTTTCTACCCTTTCAAAAAAACATTGTCCAACTTGTTAGGCTTTGTTATTGTGATGTTCTTCGCCAATTACAGTGACATTGCTGCCAATATTAAGTTTGGTCTAACCATATATTATTTTGATCCATTGTATTCATTGATCGTTTTATTTTCTTCATATTTCCTTATTGATGCATTATCTCTAAAGAAGATAAACACCTCGTCTGTGAACAAGATCAAAACATTCTTGCTCAGCAAATGGTACAAAAAATTTATAGGTCACAGTTTGTTGGGCATGTGTCTTGGTCTCATTCCTGTGATAGGAGCCACAGTGGCTAGTTATGTCAGTTATGGTGTTGAGAAGTTGCGTGGCAGTAGAGCATTATCAAGAGTAGCAGCTTCGGAGACGTCAAACAACTCTGCTGTGGTAGCGAACTGGTTGCCGTTACTGGTGTTCGGCATGCCGATCACTTCGATAGAGATTGTTTTTTTGCAACACTTTAATCAGTATGGGTTCAGCATACAATCATTGTCAAAGACAGAAGCTATTCTTGTGGTCATGGTGTTGTGCTTGTTATCCGCTGTGTGTTATTTTTTAATTGCTTTAAAAACAAATCGTGCATTTTACATTGGGTTGAGTAGATTTATCACTAATCCTCTGTTCAGCATGCTTGTGATATTATTGAGTCTCTTTACATATGCAACCATGAATAACTTTGGTTGGGATATAGTGTTCGTGCATTTACTAGTATTTGTTCCCCTAGGTTGGTTGTTCTACAAGTTAGGCACCAACATGCTGGTAATCACTGTGGCCTTGTTATTAAGCAATCAAATATTCTTCACATTCATGCAACTATATCAAATTTATTTTTAAAGGAAATAAACTATATTAAATATTTAAAATTATGCCAAAACTTATAATCTTTATTCTGTGTTTGATGTCTCTATCTTCACTATTGAGAGCTACAGAAATTCAAACGTATCTAACCAGCAAAGGACCTGCTGTGATTATCACGAATCAAGTGGCGGCGTTGGCACAGTCGAGCAATATCAAGATCAATCCCATACAAAGTGTGAATTGTGGCAGTGCCGTGCAGAAATTTAAGAATGCTCGAACACCGTCTGCTATCTTGATATCTCATAATCAATATCGACTGTCTAGGACTAGTAATCAAGACTGTGTGGTAGACGATTTTGATTCTGCCAAAATACTTTTCATTGCTCATGCCACACAAGAAGTCTGCACGAAAAAAAATAACAGCATACCCATCAACAGAATTGCCACATTGGGCATAGTTAAGTTCAGTCCTTACAATTCCATTACAGAAGAAATGAACAAGAATGTGTTAGATGCAAGATTCAAACATGTTCTTTTCAGCAGCAGCGATGAGATATTACAGGCACTGGTCAATAAAGATATCGATGTAGGATTGATGTCTTTGAGCGTGGCGGCAGAAGCAATCAAGAGCGGATCGATCAATTGTCCATACAGCACCGGTTCTTCTAAATTCCAGCAAAACCCACTCAAAGAATTTACAGGTAGAGATTCGTTTGTAAATCATGAAAGTGTTTCTTTCATGTTCGTTGTTAAAAATTTATCAGTTACGGATGAACAAAAACTTATGCAGTCAATCCGGTCTTTGTCAACTAAGTTATCTCTACAACATATTGATGAGACGATAATGTCACCGTCCAAAGAAGCGGTGACTGGTTTCATTAAGAGATCTAAGTCTGCAGAATATCTTGATTGACAGTGGAATAAAGAATGCCATGAGCTGCGATTATATTGTATGATTGATATATTTTTTACATTCTGTTTGGGTATTCTGTCTGGTTTATTAACTGGGCTAATGCCCGGTATCAATATACTGCTAGGATTCATGTTATTCCTACCCTTTGTTCCTTTAGATCCGTTATGTATAGTATTGTATGGCATCATTGCTAGAATAGGATCACAATTTTTTGGCAGTATGGCCGTCTTATATCTAAAGATCCCAGGGGAAGCCAGTTCTTATCCTGTATTAATGGAATTAAAAAATTTAAAAGGTAAAGATACGTTTAGAGCAGTCATGTTGACCAACATTGGTAGTCTTGTTGCCACTGTTATATCATCTATAATTCTGTTTATAGTTCTATTTTATAATTTTTCAAAAAATATCTATTTTCCTATACTGCTCAAACTCTCAATCTTTTGGTTATTAGTAATAATTGCAATCTTTTCAAATAGAAAAATACTAACAAATATTTGTGTATTAACGACTGCAACTTTCATAAACTTTTATCCCGAGTTCGCAGCTATAGGAAAAACTCATGCACAATCTATTCCCATTTATTATTTCAACACTCAATTGATTTTGATAATAATTTTTGTATCTCAATTATTGTGGCAAAAAATCCCTGCAGCTTCGGCTCAATCTTTATCTCGAGACAAAACAAAATTAGAACTAAAAAAATATATAGGGAAAATTTCATTGCACAGCTTATTTGGTTGTGTATTAGGACTATTGCCTCAGATAGGTGCAACGATCAGCAGTTATGCTTCTTATACTTTTGAACGACTTAGAAAGAACACAGCATTAGATAAAATTACGGCCAGTGAAACTGCTAATAACAGTGCTGCCATAACAGGGTGGTTGCCTTTGCTATTGTTCGGTATACCTATCAGTGCTTCGGAAATTGTGCTGATTCAACATTTTCAAAAATTTAATTTAAATTTTGAATTCTTACAGGCGTATGGGGTTAGTACTATAATAATTTTATGTCTTCTTTTATCAGGATTAATTTATTTTTTAATAGCTACTATGTTAAATCAAAAATATTATGTGTTATTCGGTAAGTTGATGTCTAAAAAATGGTTTTCTTATCTTTTATTTTTATTCAGTTTACTATGTTTTTATCTAATCAACTCTTATGATTTAAAATATTTGCTAATACATCTAGTAATTTTTATGCCCATCGGTTATCTATTGCATTTTTTTAGGACAGACCTTTTAGCAGTGGTAATAGGCTTGCTTTTAACCGATGAAATATACTATACTACTTACAGAGCAATACAAATTTATTTTTAACAAAAGGGGAAACTATGAAAAAAATAATAATAATCACGTTTTTATTGATGTTAATGGCTAGTGTGGCCATGGCACAAAAAATCGAAATTGTGCCGACATCAACACTTAAAGGACCACAAGGTGTGGTTGCCAATGCTGTGATAGATTTGTCTAAATCGGCAGGATTTGAAATTACTGCTGTTCAAAAAAACAGTTGCGGTGAAGCTGTGGATTATTTTGAAAATGCCAAAGGACCGGTTGCGATTGTATGGTCCGACAGTATGATAAAAAATACAGAAGTTACCAAACAGAACTGTATTATCAATTTTGAAAAAGCTTCTGCGGTAGCAGTCACCTATGCACCATATGACGTGTGTGTATTAAAGGGTACAAAATTAGAACCAAATAAAACCTATAAATTAGGCAACAATAAATTCAATCCCAAAGGCTCTATTCTACAACATCTCAACACCAATAAATTTGGAATTAAATTTACAGATGTAACCTACGACAGTTCGGGGGCTGTGGTAACAGGCTTGATCAACAGAGAAATAGAAGTGGGTTATACAGCAACAGGCAATGTCGGCAGTGCTATTAAGTCTGGCTCTATAGAGTGTCTTTACACAACCGGTGCTACCAAATATGGTCAAAAACTGTTGAGTGAATTTACAGAAAAAAGTCAATTGAATGATTATAAATTAGGTATGATGGTATTCGTTAAAAATTTATCTGCAGAGCAGATTGATCGATTACAAAAATCACTGCAAAAAGATTTTGCAACTGCAATGAATCAACAGGATATGGTTGGTAGTAAGATTGCTCCCAATAAAACAGATATAGATCAATTTATAGCTACTGCCAAACTTTACGTAACATATAATTAATAATTTCTAAAATTATCAACTATGGTGTATATTAAAAACAATACAGTATCAAAAATCCCTAAAGCACGGTTATTATACATTATGGGTGCCACTTGGCATAACCAATGCATGTTTGATTTAGATATAGAAAATAACTTTTCTACAATATTGAATAATTATGGAATTGAAACATATTCTTTTAACATTGTTGGATCAGGTCCTCAACCTAAGACAGAATTTATAGGAGATAAACACGAAGATAATGTTAGAATAGCCGAAGAACTAATAAAACAGTATGATATTGATTTTATTATGGGTTATAGTTATGGATGCAAAGTTGTTGAAGATGTAATCAAAAATGTTAATCTAAAGGCAGCAATACTTCTAGATCCGTTAGTTAAAATAGAAATAAAAACTGAATCAATAGACAACGACGACAAAATACAACTATCTAAAGATAATATATCACAATCAATAATACAATATCAAGCCACTATCGATGATAGCATACTCAAAAAACATCTACAGGAATTATGTGCTGGTGATACTATTGTCACAGCATCATATCCAAGATTAGCAAGAAAAACAACAATGTTGTCATCAACCTTGCCCAAACAAATTTTTTTTACAAAAAATTCTAATTTAGAACATCGTTCTAAATTTCTAGAAAATGTGGTTAAATTTTATCCAAATGCTAGTCATTGGATTTTGTTAGAAGAATATAGAAAAGATTTAGCCGCAGATATAAATAATTTTATATTGCAGCACAAATAAAATTTATTAATTATTTCCTACAAAGAAAAGTAACAAATCCTAAATTAGAATTTATAATTTCAACAGAAGAGAATAAAGTCTTTAGAAAATTTATATACCAATCAACCGACTTTAAATGCATATATCCTGCCAGTTGTTTTTCTTTATGTTCAATGTAGGTTTGATCAATGCCGTTATTTCTTTTGAATTGATAATATAAATTTTTAATAAGTTCTGATTGTATTGTTTTATCTGTCATTATTAATATGCCTTTGTTATTTAAATGATTATAAACATCTTTAAGGTAAGATTCTTTATCTTCTATAAAATGTAGAGTCCAGTTTATTAAAACTAATTGAAATATTTTATTTGGGAATTTATCACTACAAATAACTTTATCAGACTGTGTTCCTTTAGCAATCATTTCCTTACTTTGTTCTACTCCTGTAATATTTGTAAATCCGCTATGATGTAAAATATTAAGTGTATATCCTAAAGCACTACCAACATCAATAATTGGATCTGTTTTAGATAATTCGTGTTTAGCAATATCAACACACAAGTTTATTACACGTCTATAATCTGGTATATGATACATTGCTTCCTGTTGAAATCTGTCAGCTACAGTAGAATCAAAGGCCCATCTTGAAATCTTTTTTTCTGCTGCACTTTCAAAATAACTATCCAGAGTCTCCTTAAAATTAATTATTGATGTTGTATCGTCATTCAGTACCATTTCTTGCAAAATAGTTTTTGAGACATCAGTTCTTGTATATCTGACAATGTATCGTTGAGCTCCCATTGTTCCGTCGACCAAACGTACAAAATCATTATATGGATCTAATCCATCTCCGTGATGTGCAGGTTGCAATTTATTTTCTTTACGATGAAACGAATTAACAGACATAATCATATCAAGTGCAGTTAAATTGATAGTAGCTGTAAGACCGTAATAACTATCCGTTACATTTGCATCAGCTTTAACCATTGAAATATTTTTAAATTGAATAAATCCCCATCTAGGATCAGTTTCTTTAAGATTAATAGCATCAATTACTAATATTTCTTTAGTAACACTAGCTATTTTTTTTAAGATATCAATTGTATTAAAAAATACTTGTAAGACTCCAGCAATAAGAACATAATCATATTTTTGATTATTTTTTATACAAATATCTAAAAAACTTTCAATATCAGTTTTAATAATATCAAATACACTTGTTGGCCAATATTTGTTCAGTAATTTACGAGATGTATCAGCATAATAATCTTGTAATTCAACACCCGTATAGTGTGATGCTCCGTGGTGCAATGCCCAATGTCCGGCTGCTCCTAAACAACTTCCTAAATCTAAAATGGTTTTATTTTTAATTAAATCTGGATCTAATTGAACTTGTAATTTATTAGTTAAACTCCTAGCAGAACAAATATTAAAATCTCGAAATTTTCTATTATCTAAGTCGACAAACTCTCTTGCTGATTCAAAAATATTCATAGATTAAAAACTTTTTTTCTTCATCCATTCAAACCAATGAGTGTTAGCTGTCTCCTCTGTAGGATGATCAAATTGGGGCACTTCTTTTTTATATTGAATTAAATTGTTTCTACCTTGTTGCATTAATATTCCTATTACTTCGTCTTCTTGGGCTGTTTCCATCCAACAATCATAAGTTAATTGAGCATATTGGGGGCTGCGATCTAATACTTCTTGATCAAAATAAAACTCTAATGTATTAGCATGTTTGCCTGGAGCATAAGGATATACCTGACTTATAATTGTACAGCCTGGATATGATTCTAACATTACATTTGGGTATATTCCTAACCATAATATTTTAAAACTATCATCATCTAATAATCCTAATTTTTTACACTCATTTAACCACGCATCTGTTTTTTTACTAGAATTTTCTGTTCTTATTAAATTAAGATGAGCGTATTGACAACTCCATCCGTCCCCAAATGCATAGTCATACTGATTTATATCAACAATGTTTCTTAATCCTGGATGATATGAACGAATATGATAAAGATCTAAAAATGTTTCGTAAAATATTTTCCAATCGAAGTTAGCTATTATTGTTTCTCTTTTCCAATTAATGTAATTTTTATTTTTAAAATATTTTAAATCATTTTTTAATTTTTCATTTATTTCGTTAGTCCATGAATTGTTTCCCGACATTAAAAATCCTTGCCACTGAAATATATCTGCGGAAATTAGGTTTTTATCTTTGCATTTTTCAAAACCTCGACCTGTTATAAAATTTCCTTCTTCGTCAAAAGACCATTTATGAACTGGGCACACAAGTTTTTTATTTGTATTACAACTATCTTCTAATAATTTTGCGTGTTTATGGGGACAAGAATTAACAAATGCCTTAAAATTATTATTAATAAACATGCTATTATTTGGGGGATAAGGTACATAATGTCGATTAGATTGAATATCTGTAATTAATCCCAAACATTTTGTACTGTTAATAAAAAAATAATTGTCTTGTTCAGGAGTTCTTTGATTCCAGCTTAAATTAATATACGACATATTACCCTTTATACTTTTCTAAAAATACAGTTATAGTTTTTGATAATAAACGAGAATCTGCAGATTGCCTATCGAGACCATAACCAACCCAGTTTTGATCATAGACTATTGGAAACCTAAAATTAATCTTATAATCAAAATTACCAGAATATGCATTAACCTTTGTTTTATTTTTATTGTATACATCATCTTTTGTAAATTCAAATATATAATCTTTTGCTGGTTTTTTATGAAAAGTAAATTCTTTGTTTATATGATTTTTTAAATTAGAATAAGTCCATAGCTGAAAATTTTCAGTATTAAAAAAAACATTTTTAGAATACTCTTCTAACCTATCCGTAGAAATACTTTTACTAAAATCTCTTTCAGTATAGAAAAAAGGACGTTGACAACTAAATTCCCATTTAAAATTGTAATAAGTCCACCACCACCAATCGGCAATGGTGCTAATATAGTCTGCTTGACCACTTTCTTCTAGATTGCGTGTAATTTTATTCGTAAACCAAGAACCAAACCCTGGTGCGTGTATTCCATGTACCGAACTAGGCTCTAATAATTCTGCCATTTTGACTAAATGATTACGCCATGGATTTAGCTGTTCACCTCTGTTAATAAAATATTTGTACATTGAACTGCTAGGACCAAATAAACAATCACCCGGATCGCCATGTAAAAGTATATATTCATCTAAAAATTCATTATTAACATTCAATTGATTGTAATGAATACAATGAATTTTATTAGATAAAAATTTTTTATAAAAATTGTAATTTTCTAGAACAGAACTGGTATTACAAACAACAGAAAGATTTTCATAATCTACTTTTTTTAAATTTTTTAAAAAAGAAATTAGTACACAAGTCGAATCAATGCCTCCACTCCAGAGTATTGCTATTCTTTTATTTTGACTTTTAGCCTTTAAAAAAAGCTCTAAAGCTCTTTGATCCATTAGGTTAGAAAATTTATCATTTATAAATTTAAATTTTGGCATAGCATAAAATTTATTACTAGTAGCATTCCAAGGAGTAGTAAATTTTCCGCTACGTGCTCTAAAATCTGTTACTCCTACTAATAACGTTGATATAGCTTGCCAATAATTTGCATAAGGATTTTTGTATATTTTTATCCAATCGATCATCTGTCTATCGATTAGTACACTAGATGTGATCTTTTTAAAATAAGGATTTTTATTATCAAGCATTTAACTTAATTATGTTTCTAAAATAAAATGCTCTTAAGAACTGGTACTTGCAAGCCTGTGTAGTGATATCTCGTATTTCACTGTTTCTCTATCAAAATTGTTCATGTTCTCTAATAGACTTTTGCTCTGTGCGTAAACATCTCGGCCAGTTACATTAATACCCAATAACACACAGCTTCCCTCAATGATCTGTTCAATGGTCTTGCCACTATCTCCCAATCTAGTTTTGATTCTTGTGTCTCTTAGGGCTTTCTTAGCAACTGACTCTGTATCTAAATAATTTTTAACATCTGGCAAGTTTTTTAATTTAAGAGCTGAATTGATTGCATCTTCTTCACTGCTGTCGGCTGCTATGTTATACAACGGATTTAATTGATTGAATCTTGTTTCGTAGTTGCTAAAATAATCTTTCCATGCAGCGTTCTGCGCCGATTTTACAATTATATCATTTATTTTACTATTAGTAGTAAAACTTGTGTATGATAAAATATTTGTTAATGATTCATTGTAAGTTTGAATGGAAATTAAATTGTTGTATTCTGATGTTATTTGTTGTGCTATTGTTGTCTGTGCTTCTACTAATAAAGATTTTATATTTGAATATACTGATGCCGATAGTGTTGTATTAAAATTATTAGCTGCTGTTTCAAAAGCACTGAGCAAACTATTAAATGTACTTTCATCATAATAGGTACTGTCATCTAACGAATCTATAAAATTAATTAAATTTTGTGTAGCAGTTTGATATGCAGTATCGGTTGCTAAAGAGTTGTTAGTTATGGTTTGAACAGAAGCTGTTATATTAGTCAAATGATTATTCATTGTTCCTCTTAATGTACCAAAATGATCATCTACACCTTTACCATTAGAACCTGCTTCGGTACCATACAAAGTAAAATGTAGATCTTGTGTTGCTTGCACTTGTCCTAGATATTCAAAAAATGACAGCGGCATGTTACCCGAGTGGGAACCTGGGTCTATAGTAACTTGTGATGTTGCTGTAGGATCATTTCCGTATATGGTTTTTAACTCTGTTCCCGACGAATCTAATATCAATAGATTTGCTCCGCCCACACCTCCTGTACTAGTAACTGTTCCTGTAAGAGCAGCAGTTTCTTCTAAAAATAAAGTTCCATTCAACATATTTGTTGTGTGATTTTCTAAATCTTGTAGATATCTGCCTATGCTAAGATGTGGTTGAACATTCATAGAAGCTTTTAAAGAATCTTTCTGCGTGTCTGTCAGTACTGTGCTGGTATCCGTTTTGTTAGATAATGTTTTTGTTTTAGTAACAAATCCAATATTGGCAGCATCAATATTATCCTGCACCAATTTGTTAGTAAAATTAGGTTGAGCGTTAGTTATTGATGTTAATCCTTGATGTACAGTCATATCTATCCGTTGGCAAATACATTAGGACTACCTTGTATAACCATTGTACAGGTTGGGTCTCCTACTCGTCCTAGGTTTAATCCCTCTGCAAATACATTTGGGGAACCCCTAGAAAGACGAGCGGTATGAGGAACACATATTCTTCCAGCTGGCCTTAAATGTACAGTATTACTGTGTCCTGCACAGCTCAGTGGTAGACCATTTGCGAATACTGATGCTACATGTCCTGCTCTAAACGGTGTAGAACAATGGACCTTTTCTCTATCTCCTAATCTTGCTACTGCTGGCATACCAGTATTTATGGATAGTAATTATGTGCTACTATAATTTGAACTTCTTAAACTCGTCTTTTTTAATATCTTGTTTGATTCCGCCGATGATGTAACTTTCTATTTCTGTCTCTTGGGGAGCCACTTGCATGCCTTTAGAACTTAACCAGTGTGAGGTCCATGGTAGGGGATTTTGGTTTCCGGGTATGTCAAACTCTGGGTCAAATCCCAGTGCTTTTAATCTTTTATTGGCAGTGTATTCCACATACTGTCCCAACAACTTCTCATTCAATCCTATGATAGAACCATCTTTGAATAGATGTTTTGCCCAAGCCTTCTCTTCTTCTACACAAGCATGGAACATCTCAATAACTTTTTTATCCTGTCCTTTCATTACTTTCAGCATGTCTCGATCATCACCTTTTTGCCATGCTTTGATAACGTGTGTAGTTAAATTTAAATGTGTGGCTTCGTCTCTGGCAATCAAAGAAAGTAGTTTAGCAGATCCTTCCATTAGTTTTAATTCTCCAAATGCGAATGTACAAGCGAATGATATATAGAATCTTAAACCTTCTAGTAGATTCACATTGATCATGGCCAAATACAGTTGTTTCTTTAATTCTTCCACATCACCTTTGCCATTCACTGTGTATTGCAGAGCCATTTCTCCAAATGAGTCATAGTTCTCTGTAACTGACACTGCTCTTTTTAAAATCTCTTTGTCATTCAATATAGTGTCAAACACTTCCGATGGATCTGAATATATGTTCTTCATGATGTGTGTGTAGGCTCTTGAGTGTATGGTTTCAAAGAAATCCCAAGTCACAATACAACCTTCTAGTTCTGAGTTAGAACAATAAGGTAGGAAGTTAAGACATGGTCCTCTGCCTTGCACAGAATCCAACAGTGTTTGATATTTTAAATTGCTAGTGAATATGTGTTTCTGCTCTGGACGAAAGTTAGCATAGTCTGAGCGATCTTTTTGCAATGATACTTCTTCGGGTCTCCAGAAATAACCCAGCATGGTTTGATTCAGTTTATCGAACTGTGGATATTTGAACACATCATATCTTTGAATGGCTTGATCTTCTCCAAAGAACATGGGTTCCTTAGACCAATCCACTGCATTTCTATTGAATACTGTTTTTGTCATAGTTTAAATTGTACAAGCATCACATGCTTCATCATCTGCTGCTGTATTTATTTTAACACTGGTTTCACTATTTGTCAATTCCACGTCTTCTCCATCATCCTTAGCATGGATGGGTGCTATGCCTGATGGTTGTAGATCTTCTTCTTCGCCTTTAAAATCATAAGTGTTTTGATAATAAGATGTTTTCCAACCATACTTGTAAGCAGTCAGCATGTCTTTAGCCATCTCTGACAGAGGCACTTCATTGTTTTCATAGTTTAATGGATTGTAACTCCAGTTGCCCGATATGGCTTGATCAAAATATTTCTGCATCACAGCCACAATTTTGATATAACCGTCATTGCTCTTCATATCCCACAGCAGTGTGTAGGAATTTTTTAGTTTGGGGAATCCAGGCACTATCTGTTTCAGTGGTCCTTTTTTACTTTTCTTAATAGATAATATCGCTCTGGGAGGTTCAATACCGTTGGTTTCGTTGGATACTACAGAAGAACTCTCTGATGGCATCTGTGCTGACAGTGTGGAGTGTCTCAATCCGTGTTTGGCAATGTCTTTTCTTAATGATTCCCATGCCATTCTTGTTTTGTGCGGCACTATTTCATCCACTTCTTTCTTGTAGTGATCTATAGGCAGCAATCCATCTGCATATTTGGTCCTGTCAAATGCTGAACATTTACCTTTTTCTTCTGCCAGATTACAGCTCGCTCTCAATAGATAGTATTGGAATGCTTCTGATAACCTGTCCACTGCTTCCCATGCTTTGGGATCACTGTATTTTAAATCCATCTTGGCAAGATAGTGTGCCAATCCGATATAACCTATGCCCAGTGAACGTCTTGCTTTGGTAGATACTTCTGCGGCTTTGACTGGATATTGTTGATAATCTATGATTTCATCCAATGCTCTCACTGCTAGATCACACACAGATTCTAATTCACTCAAATCATTAATAGAACCCACATTAATAGCACTCAATATGCACAGAGCAATTTCTCCATTGACATCATCGATGTGCTGTATAGGTTTAGTGGGCAGTGTGATCTCTTGGCAGAGATTACTCATGGAAATTTTATCTTTAAATGACGAGTGAGAATTGCAGTGATCGATATTCATTATGTAGATTCTGCCTGTCTCTGCTCGCTCTTTTAGAAGATCAAAAAATAATTCCTGTGCTGGGATGGTCTTCTTATGAACTTCTTTGTCGTTTTCATATTTTTTATACAGTTCATCAAATCTATCTGTTCCGAATGCATCATACAATCCAGGCACATCGTGCGGAGAGAACAGAGTGATATCTTCTTCTCGAATAAATCTTTCATAGAACAATTTAGATATCTGTATAGAGTAATCCAGTCTTCGCACACGATTGTCTTCTGTGCCTTTGTTATTTTTTAATACTAGTATGTCTTCGATCTCTGAGTGCCAGATAGGGAAGTGTCCAGTGGCATTGCCACCTCTCACGCCATTCTGTGTGCAACATCTCACTGTGCTTTCAAATTTCTTAAGGAATGGAATCACTCCTGTGTGCTGTACTTCACCACCTCTTATTTTTGAGTTGATCCCTCTGATCCTGCCCGAGTTGATGCCAATGCCCGCACGCCTTGCCACATAAAGTCCAATAGCCATATCACTGCTGAAAATACTAGAAAGAGTATCGTCGCTGTCAACAAGCACACAACTAGCAAACTGACGAATAGGAGTTCTGACGCCTGACATAACAGGTGTTGGAATATTGATCTTGTGTGTTGAAATCGCATCATAATATTTTTTAACATAGGTCATCCTTCGGTTTTTTGGGTAATCCGCAAACAGGGTAGCGGCAATCATCATGTACATGTCTTGTGGTGTTTCATACAACTGTCCAGTGCTCCTGTCCTGCACTAGATACTTGTCCACTATCTGTCTCAGTCCTGCGTAGGTAAAGTTAAGGTCTCGGTCTCTTCTTATCCAGGTGTTGAGTTTCTTGATCTCTGTCATATTGTATTTGTCTACTATCTCTTTGTCATATACTCCTTGACGAATGTTTCTCATGATTAATTTTAACAGAGGTATGTACTCATACTGTCCGTGGGCTTCTTTGCGAATGTCATAACTCAATAATCTTGCTGCCGCATACTGATAATTGGGATTTTCTAGAGTGATAAGATCGTTCGCTGATCTCACAAGAATGTGTTGAATGTCTTTGCTGCTCATACCATCATAGAATTGTATGTTGGCATGCATCTCAATCAGTGATGCAGATACTCCTGGTAATTCTTCACAGGCTTCTTCCACAACGAAATGTATCTTATTAATGTCCAGTGGTTCTAATTGACCGTCTCTTTTCTTAACTCGGATGGTGGAAGGTGTGCCTGGCATGACTGTTTTCGTTTTTGTTTCTGATTTTGTTCTTGGTTGACTATGCATATTTAGCTAGAAATTTATTAAAGGATATTATTAAGTTTTTCTTCAATTATAACGTCAAAAGACGGTGTTGTCTATTGGTAAGAAAACTTGTTTTTTAGATTTTTTTAGATAAAAAATTATGATTATACTATTTCGATAACTCTATAATCCATTGTGGCATTTGTGCTGATGCTCGTAGCAGTATATTTTATTGTGACAGATTCATTTCCTGCAGTACTATCTAAATTTTCTACAACTGCTGATAGTGTCACTCCCAAATCTCCGTTACTTTCTTCATAATCATCATTGTAAGAAACATAATTGGTACTTGCATTTACTGTTAATACTCCTACTCTAAATTGTACTCCTCTTTCAATTTTATATTCTATTTTGATTGATTTACCTTGTAGAGCTGGTAATGTTATTCCTGTAGTGATTGCTGAAGTGTTGGCATCAGCCAGTGTGATCTGTCTAACGGATCTGGTATTAATACCAATACCTTGTACTTCTGGTATTGGATTGAGTGAAGAACTTCTCTTTTGAGAAATTTCAAAATAATCTAATTCACTAACACACTCATCCAATTCAAAATTTATTACAGGATATGTGTTAAGACTGTCCACGCCTTCATTATTGGTTCCTACGGTTTTAGCAAAGAAGTTATTGAAACTCACAATATTTCTTATTTCATTTGTGCCTGCTGATGTAACTTTTATACCATTGGCTTTGATTGTGGCAAATTGACTGGATAGTATTTTGATATCTTTAGGACCCAGTGTTAATCCGTTGGTAGAACCGTCTGTGCTTTCTCCTAGGATCACACCATAGTATGCTGTGGAAAAATCACAATTGATAAATTTAGCACTGGTTAGATCATGACTGAAATCAACCAGTCTTGCAAACTTAGTGAATTGACAGCTGTCAAAAATTATATTAGAACAAGGCAATGCTGTGGTGCTTTTTATTGTGACTGCTTTGCTGTTGGCAACATCTGCTCCACCTGCTGCGTATGTACCTAGGAATTTACAATTATTAAATCTTATGTTAGATGCTCGCTCTATTTCAACACCTGCGTAGGCTTCCCCATTTTTAAATGTGATATTTTCAATATTGATATTTGTGGGCACAGTGGCGCTGGCATTACCTATGTTGGCTCCTTGCTGTTTTAAACTGTCTTGCATCTTGGCCACAGCAGTGTTGCCACCTGATTGATAAATCACAGTTTTGTCTATGCCTTCTCCCATTAACTGTGCATGGGGTGGAATGTAAATTGAGCCACTAATATTGTATTGTCCAGCTGGAAAAAATAGTAATCTTCTAGATCTAGCATCTGTTTTATCTATATCGCAATATAATTCATCTAGAGCTCTTTGAATTGCATCAGTGTCGTTGGTAGAACCATTACCCACAGCACCAAATGCTTTGACAGAAACATAATCATCCAGTCTCTGTTGTAGAGTTCTTACTAGATCAATACCGTCACCAGTGATAATTGGAGTGGCATCTCCAAGATATCCTTTATAAACATAAGCCACAGCATCAGAAAATGATGTGCTGTTTGCTGTTAGAATTTCTGTGTTGCCCACTGCAGGAGCACCATCTGCCACTGTGCCATTACCTATATATAATCTCTGTTCATCAATTACCCAACCCAACTCTCCGGCTGCTAATTGCGGTAGATCCGTGGATTTGCCTCGTCGATGTTGTATGCGGCTAATTTGTACTATTGGCACTGTAAATTGCTCCTTAAATTTACAGTATTTATGTTATAAGATGGACTTGTAATACTGTTCTACTCTGTTGAACCACTTGCCTACCCATTGGTCGTAATTGTCAATTTCAAAGGTTTGATACTCATTATTCTGTGTGCAAATGAATATACGACCATGACGTATTTGTGTGTCAAATAACTTGTTGTGTGCTTCTGCATAGGCTACTAATTGTAGATAGTAATCTTCTACCCACTCTGCTTTTTTTAATTTGCGGCTTTGTTTAAAATCCATTATAGCAGGGGCACCTTTGTACACTCCTATTAGATCTGTAGTACCTGCATACAATTCAGGATAATAAAGATTGATTTCTGATCCCCATACTTCTGATACATTTTTTAAACCATTCTCAATGATCACATTGGCCATGGCATGTGCCTGTTGTTGTATAAGATTAGAACCAGGAATTCGAGATTCTCCCTTAACGTGTTTCTCTAAACTCTTGTGCATCACTGTGCCGATGTTGGCTGATTCTGTAGCAATTCTTTGTGCTTCTCGTTCTCCTACTCGTTTCTTCCATGCTATGAGATGAGTCATATCTTTGGTCTGTGATAATATTGTGGTAACAGAAGGCACTGTGCGACCATCTGGCGTGGTATAGTGTCTCTTACCCTCTGGCGATGTGCGATTCAATTCATTATACGGATATTTGGCCACATAAGCTATGCCTTGTGCCAGGAGAGTATCATTGGTAAATTTCATTAGTATAATTATACTATAGAAACGGAATTTAATCAAATGGGAATATCACAGCAACCACCTAAACCTTTTCCTATTAAAAAGGGGTTACCTTGTCAGTTAAAATGGACTCATTCTACACTGTATTTGACTGAGGGTGCTTCTGCTTCTTGTCACCGAGTACAATTTGACCCTATAGAAATGGAGGGAAATGATTTTAATTTTCATAATTTACCTGCAAAAATTTTAGCAAGACAACAAATGTTGGAGGGCAAATGGCCCGGTCGTGGGTGTGAGCATTGTAAACACATTGAAGATTCCGGTGGAACCAGTGACAGAATGATACATTTAAATTTAGAAGGTACCACTGCTCCTCCGGAGTTAGATACAGACCTAACTGCTGTTTCAGTTACTCCTAGACAATTGGAAGTGTACTGGGGCAACACTTGTAATTTAAAATGTATCTATTGTGCAGCACATTTTAGTTCTAGTATCGACGCTGAAGAAAAACGTTTTGGGTTATTTGATCAAAATGGTGTTAGAATAGGTGACAATTTTAAATTGTATGATAAGATCGACGAAGTTACAGAAAAACTTTTTAGGTGGTTTGAAAACAATATACAAGATTTACACAAATTGATGATACTGGGTGGAGAACCGTTTCTACAAAAAGAAACATTCCGTATGATTGAATTTTTAGAACAAAGAACTTTGCCCAATTTAACATTGGTCTTTTTTTCTAATCTTACTGTGGAACATGAACGTTTTAAAACTTGGATGTTGAGATTGCAAAAATTAGTAGAACAAAAACGTTTGGATAAAATTAATGTTATAGGCAGTATAGATTGTTGGGGGCCGCAAGCAGAATACATCAGGAACGGACTAAAATTAGAGTTATTCAAAAAAAACTTTGATTGGATGGTGTATAATACTGATTTTACTAACAACATCAACAGTGCATTCTCACTGCTCAGCGCTCAAACCATGCCGGAACTGGCTGAGCAAATTAATCAGTGGAGCAAAACCAAACAGGTGTATTGGAGTATGATGAAATGTAATCAAAAAGAAATGCCAGGGAGACCTTATATGTATCCAGGTATATTTGGGGACAAGGTGTTATCTTTGGGATTAAAACAAGCTGTGGACATATTTGATCCCATGGCTGCGGGTTATAAAGATTCTGTAAAAGAACAATATAAAGTATATATGAATGGTATAGCAATGGAAATGGCAACGGCTCAACCTAACATTACTAGACAAAAACAATTAAAAATCTATTTAGAAGAGTTGGATCGTAGACGCGGAACAGATTATAAAAAATTATTTCCTCTTGTGGCTGAGTGGTTGGATAACGTTTAACTTCTTCTCTTCATGGCTGCTTGAGCCATTTTCTTTACAGTGTCGGTGCTGCCAATATTGTCTTTGTTCATTGCGGGATCTTTTTCTGCCTGCTTCTCTGTTTTAAGCACAATTTTTTCTTGATTAAAATCATCCACAACATTCTTTAGAGCTGTGCCTTTGTCGTGTATGCTTTTGAATAGATTGTAATTGAAAGTGGCATACCCTGTGTTTTTAATTATTTGTTGTAGAGCATCAAAACTAATCTCTGCTGTTTGTCCTTGCTCGTCAGCATCACCTCTTAAATTTTGTAGAGTGTTGACAATCACTGATTCTAATTCATTATTAGTGCTGTTGAGAAACTCTGAGAAACGCATGGGATTACTTCCCAGCTAGTCTTGAATAAATTCTTGTGCTGGCTTCGAACACTTCTCGGCTTTCTCTCTTCTGTCTGCCTTCTGGTTCTGTACCACCTGCATTAGCATCTGCGGATGCAAATTCATCTCCAGCTGGAGCGTTTAAAGAATCTAACTCATCACCTGTAGAGTCTAGAGGCTCATCCAATGCACCCATTGGTTCTGTGCTGGCAAGTTCTTCGCCTGTTAATATTCTCACTGCTTGATCTAATTCTGTTCTTGTGGAAGTCAGTGTTTGTTCTGCTGATTCTAAAGCTGGTTTAACTTTTTGTGCAAAAGCATCTGCTTTGTCTGCTCCCATTTCATCTCGGATTCTGTCTGACAATTCCAGCATGCTCTCTGTTTTCATTTTTGCTAGATCTTCTAAGAATGCTGTCACTTTGTCCATTATGTCTTTGGCAGCCAGTATTAATTCTGATTGATTTTCAATGCCTTCTTTAACTGCAGTTTCTTTTTGAACCATTGCTCCAATTATAGAATCTTTGTCTTGTGGTTTTAGACCTGGAACTGTTTGAATTTTTTTAGCTAGTGCTTGTTGTTGTGGAGATACCTGTGTGTTGATTCCACCAGCCGCTTCTTTCACCGCTTGATTTAAAATATCCAACATCATTTGATGTTTGTGATAGTTGTCATCTTTTAATTCTTGTCCAAAATGTTGATTGTTTGTGATTTCATGAATCTTAGTTCTAACCACGTTGGCCATGTCTTCTAATTGCTCTTGTGCTAAACCTTGTAGGTTCATTGTTTGCCCAAATCTTGATTCGAATTGAGCCAGTAGGCCTTCTGTGGTAATATTTTTTGTTAAGTCAGTTGCTTTCATTATTATCCTATAGTTTCGCTTCTGTTTATTACAATGCCATTAGCTTCATTGTGAGCTGTTCTTTTAGCATCATATTGAGCATACCAAGTCATCCATTCATTATAATCTGTTTGATCATTCCAAACTGCTTTCGTCACTGTTTGTATATTTCCATTTTCAAGGACAGATACATTTTTAGTAAGAGTAACTTTATTGCTGTTGACATAAGAATCCCATTTGGTTCTTATTGCTTTTCCATCAACATCATCGTTGCTCCAAAATCTGTTAGCACCTGATGGAATTGTTTGTGTTATATCTACTGTTACTTTAGGCATAATTTCTCCTTATTCTTGTGTAATAGTTCTAGTGATTGTAATACCGTTTGCTAAATTATACTCTTTGTGTAATGCAATATATCTTTCACCATACCATGCAGTGAACTCATCATAGTCGCTCTTGTTATTCCATATGGTTATAGTTTTAACAACTTGTAGATCGCCTTCATTACTAAATTCTTGTGGTGAATTTGTTAGTTTGCCTTGGGTTCTTGCCGAATCGATTCTTTCTTTTATTGCTGGCTGAGTTTCACTAAATCTAATTTTACCTGCGGGCAATTTAGCAATTTCTACTGTTCTAATTTTTGGCATTTTTTACTCCAAAGCTATTTATTACAGTATTTATTTCATTTACTTTAAATTATGCTCTAGTGTTTGTGGATATTGTTTTAAAGTGTAAAAATACGTGTTTTTTATTTAAAAGTACTGTCAAACAGCGTTTGAATCCTTTTTTTGATCTCGTCGGCTTTGCGGTTGGCTTCTACATACTTGTTTTCGTATATAAAGGACTGTTGCTCTTGTTTTGCTTTTTCAGCTGCTCTCCACTTCATTTTAAAACTTTTTATTTCAAATATTTTACTGGCAAACTGTGAATCTAGATCTAGTATATTGTTGGGTATGTCTTTACCATCTGCTATGTAATGAGCTATCAGTATGGCACTCTGTTTAAGATGTATGTCTTCGTGCAATATTTTGGCCTGTACCATGTCCGCTATCACGTACACAAAACGAGTTTCATCGGCTCTGCGTGGTACAATGGCCACGTTGCCAATGAGGATGCCTTTGCTGAATTGTTTGGGCAGGTGGTGAAACGGTCGCTGCTGTTCATTTTTGCGAGCCAACTCCTGCAACTTATCGTCCAGTTTATAGGCTTTGATTTGCCTTATTAATTCATTGCGGTCACGCATATTATTCTGTTGTGAATTTTATATGTTTATTTAATGCGTATTGTGTGTCGTTGTCAAGTTTTTTTCTTACCAGTATGCCTTTGTCGCTCAGTGTCTTAGCAACCATGGCTTGTTCTATTGGTAATTCGCTCTGTAGGAAATGTTCGTGATTCTTCCACTGGTTTATAAACTCTTGTTGTTTTTCAGTGATGAATACTCGCACATGGCGAGATATGTGTATGTACATTCTATATAGATTAACTGATTTTCATTAATACCACTACTATGGTGCTGAGTAAACCTGCTACCACAGTGCCAGCAGTCATTATAAGAGTTTTGCTCTGGCTCTTCTGTCCTTCAAGCACATCGTCACTCAGTCGTTTAAGACTGGTTTCAATGGCAGAAAGACGATCGTGTAAACCTTTATAGCGTTCTGCGCAAAGGTCCACGTGTGCTTCTAAATTGGTCTTTTCTAAATCACTCATTAATATTCTCAACTCTCGTTTTATTTCCGTTACCTGTGTACGTATTTCTCTTAACCGAGCCTGTATATTTGCCATTTCTTCCTGTGGAGCCTATTAATGCTGTATGTGCCTTGAGTAACATTATTTATTCTAAACCGTTGCTTTTGTAAAGTAGGTGTTTATATAACGTGGGTCGTGTGTGTTGAAAACATTGCGAGGAAATGCGGCTGTTTCTTTGCAGAAATTTATTATGGGTATCTGATCAAAATCTTGTATTAATCCGCCCACAGGATCGCCATCGAATGCATACACTTCAGATTGTTCTGCCTGCCATTCGAACTGCCATATGGTATGACGACCTTCAAACACAGATCCAAAGCGCCAGTTGGCCACAGAGTCAATTTGTTTTCTAGGAGTGTCTTCCCAAGCGATGTTACTTCTCATCTGTAGTAATTGTAATAGTGTGGTAAAATTGGCCTGTTGATTGCGAGCAATGATTAAAGTGGCACCATCGTGTACCAGTTCTCCACTCTTGGTCTTGAATGGGAATTGATTGCGCAGTACTCCATTCTCTGTGATGTCTACCAATGTGGTAATACAATATGTGTGCATATAATAAACTATTTAATCACAAAACAAGAAAGGGTGAACAAACTAATGCCCACCCTTTGCTTTAATAACTTACTTGATTATTTCTAATTAAGCAAATATTGCTAACACTGTAGTCGCTGCACCTGTTACGCCGTAAGCATCTGAACCATCAGCTGAGAAGGTTTCTGTACCTTGTACTGCGATTTGGATGTTGTCAGTTGTGCCAGATACGAATGCTGATCCATCAGCAGTTGTAACGCCGGCGATGGTGAAACCATCTTGAGCGATTGCTTTTAACACAGTATCAACGTTAGCATTGGTCATATTGGTTAATGCTAGGTTAACGATTGTGGTTCTTGGTCCAATACCTTGATTTAAAGAAATCTTAGGTTGGTTATTTGTTACTGTAGCCATTTTATTTTCTCCTGTTTTCTCTTGTTAAATGGCATATCACCGCTCAGGTGACATGTTGCAAGTATTTATTAGCAATATTGGTAAAATTCTGCTGTCTTATAATGAAAGTGTATTCGTAGAAAAAGGGTGAACAAACAATGTCCACCCTTTTTGTTTTGATAACGTACTTAACTATTTCTAATTAAGCAGATACGATAAACTCACCACCCGCTGTAACTGTTCCGGCTGAGAAGTTGTAACCGTTCACTGTGCCCATTTCTCTTAGTCTAACTTGTAATGAAGCAGCATTGTTTTGTGAATTGTCAACTACTAGGTTAACTTTTCCTGCTGTGCCTTCAGAATCCATAGCCAAAGGTTGTAATCTTTGTGCTATTGCTTCTATTGCTCCACCGATTCCACCTTGAGTTGCTAATGTAGATGCTGATCCATCTGCATCTGTAAAGTAAAACCCTAGGTTTGCTGTTGAATATAGAGTCGCGTGTGCGTGCCCTAATCCAGTTGTTCTTGTTATTGACGCCATTTTATTTTCTCCTGTTTTCTCTTGTTAAATGGCATATCACCGCTCAGGTGACATGTTGCAAGTATTTATTAGCAATATTGGTAAAATTCTGCTGTCTTATAATGATTTTTTAATTACTGTGTTGTGTGGATTAAATACGCATATAATACAATGAAATCGTTAATTAAAAATACTTTTGTTCTCACTGATCTAATGAAAACCGGAGATCATCCTCGAGTGGAGCGATTCTTTAATCTCTGCACCTTGCCTAATGAAAGTATAACATATACTGGAGAATATTACACACTAAACGCAATGGATCTTTCAAAGTATGATAGACTCTATGCTGTGATAGATCATCGTTTAAACAACAAAGACCTGTATAACAGCACAGAATATTGGGAAGAATTCAGCCGCAGGATAAAAATTTTAAAACAAAAGGATTTTCAATTTATCATTGCACAACCTTGGGAGTCAGAAGAAAATTTGCAAAAAATACAATACCACAAACCATTTCTTCGAGATACGAAATACTGCACATGGAGCGGTGGTGTCAATTGGTTTTGGTTCTTGATGTATGAAAAACACAAAGATAAAAAATACAACTTCGATCACTCCAATAAAAAATACGACTTTCTTTATCTAAATAAACAGTCTAGAACACACAGAAAACAACTGTTTGATGCTCTACAAAAACAATCTCTGTTGGACAATAGTCTAATCAGTTTTCTAGATCCTCCCTACAGTATTAAATTGAATCAAGCATATGAGTTACCGTGGGTGAATACCAGCAATTATCCCAGATATGGCAGTGATCAAGACATACATGAACCACAGTTCAATGACTGTGCTTTTAATCTAGTGTCAGAGACCAATGACAATAATCATGATGTATTCATCACAGAGAAATTGTGGAAACCTATCATAGCACAGCAGATATTTGTGGTGCATGGTAATCTTGGATATTTAAAAAAATTACGAGAGATGGGGTTTCGTACATTTGACTCTGTGTTTGATGAGAGCTATGATCTAGAACAGAATCCAAATAAAAGAATAGAGAAGATAGTGTCTTTGTGTCAGCATCTTCGCACGGTGGACAAATCTAAAATATATCAAGAGACAGCGGATATTAGACAGCACAATTATGATTTGTTTTTTAATAAAGGTGCTCTAAGTAATTCAATTAATGACGAGTTTTTTAAACCTCTTTTTGAAACTTATTGATCGCAGTTAGATTCTTTCTGCTGAATCCCAATCGATCCACCAATTTAACTGCATCTCCTGCTGTGCCCACTGCTACAAATCCTTCTGGATCAGTCACTTCTAATCCTGCATCTGTCTGTGCAAATGTGCCAATAGCTGTGGCTTTGTTTAATTTTGCCAGTGTTAAATTTTTAAGTGCAATAACTTCTTTATAGAATGCCATCATGGCAGCCAATGGCTTCTGCATCTGTTTTAGAAATAGAGGCATGTCTTTGATCTTCTGCTGTCTCAGTTGCAGAGCTTTCTGTGCTTTCAATCCTGCTGCCTGCTGTTGCATTCTGCCTTGATAGAATTGTGCAAAGTCTTTTAGATACTGGTTGGTATCTGTGGGTATTTTGCCTTGTCTTATTTGATCATTGATGAATAGCATAAAGAAAGGTAGGAAGTCTTTGTTCACTCCCAGCATCGCTGATAGATTGTTTGGCACACTGTTCAACAGGGATTTTAACTGCTCTATGCCTGTGGTGAATTGCTGTTGTTCTTCTTTTGTAAAATTAGCAGTGCCACTGACATTTTTATATGTGGCATTGTCAAACCACACATCTGATGTGCGAGTGAATGCAGCCACATCAGCACCATACTGAGCTTTTAAATTGGCTATGGTATCTCCTGTGTAGGTGGTATGGAATATGATTCCCACCTGTGCTGCAGACATCTGTTTGCCCAAGTCACTGTTCTCAGGCACTGCGTATGTGATGGTATTGGGTTTAAAAGTTATACAATTTTCTCCACTAATGTTCTGTCTTGTTAGTGTATCTCGGTCAAACATAAAGTCACCCTGCACTATGCCCGTGATGTTTAATTTTTGTAGATGCACCAAACATTTTAATAATTTTTGTCCTAGATCATCTGTGCCGTGGTTACGAGCAATGTCTTCTTTGGTGTAATTCAATTTGGGTGTTTTAGCAAATATACCTTTAGTACCCACAAACCATTTGCCGTTCTCAGGATTGATACCACACACTATGGCTGGAGCTCCATCCCATTTAACTGACACGTTGATGGGTTGATCAGCTGACCCCTGCAGTGTTTGCAGTATGCCTTGGAAGTAATCTATCACACCCTGTCCACCAGAGTGACCATCAGTTAGAATAATATCTTCTATGTGTTGCAGATGAGTTCTTTTAAACTCGTTTATTACTTCTTCTATCAGCATTATTCATCCTCGTCGCGGAGTTCACCCTCTTTTAACGATAGACTGTTTTTGACATCTTTGAGTTCTTTAATTTTGGTAACTCCTCTGCTGAATTTGTCTGGATCTAAATTTTTTATGGCTGCATTGAATCTTTTCTCCAATAGGTATGCAGTTTCGTTATCAAAATTTTCTCGGATATAATTCACGAGATTAATTGCTGAATCAATAATATGGCTCGCTCTGCTTTCAACAAAGTTTTCAGGATCTTTATTACCCCTAACTGAGCTTAATTCTTCCAGGATGCTGCGAGTTTTCTTTTGCATATGAGTATTTAACTTATAGTATAGCACAATAATACGGGTTGTCTATGCTTAAAAATACCCTTACAACGGTTAAATACTGTTATAACCAGTAGGAGCACACATGATCACATACAGCGAAGGCTACAAATATCAATTAGAAAAAGACTACACAGTTGTAGTGGATATTATAGGAGAGACAGTGGACACGGATTACATCGATCTCAAAACGGACGGCACACTGATCATCTACGATGGCTATTGTTGGGATGGTCCCAGTGGACCCACAATAGACACCAAGGATTTCATGCGTGGTGCTTTGGTGCATGACGCACTGTATCAATCTATGAGAATGGGCAAACTGGACGCTAACAAATACCGCAAGGTAGCAGATGCTACTATGAGAAAATTATGTCTAGAAGATGGTATGGGCTGGTTCAGAGCATGGTATACCTATCATGCTGTGAGATTATTTGGTGATAAATCTGCCAAACCCGAAGGCGATTACCCTATTAAGACTGCACCCTAAGCGTCTAATATCGATAAAACGTTAGTGGTGAGGAATATCCACAAAATTAATTATATTTAAAAATACTTTATAATTAACAGTATGACACCTTGTGTACATCCTGATATTTTTGGTTATTATACTATTGGTCAAAAAAAAACGTATTCTAAATTAGAAGCAATAGAATGGAGCCAAAGATATAAACAAGAATTAGAATGGCATTATAATGATGATATCTATAGTGCTTTTGATTGGACTCTAGAACCATCTAACAGTTTACAAGAATTATATTACTCAAGAGCAAAACAATTAAGGCAAAAATACGATTATCTAATCTTATCTTATAGTGGTGGTAGAGATAGTCATAATATGTTAGAAAGTTTTGTTAAACAAGACATATATCCAGATGAAGTTTTTTCTTTTTATAATTCTGGCGAAACTAAAAGTAATATACATTATGAATACAATCTATCTGCAAGATTTGAATTAAAAAAAATACAAGAAAATTATCCTAAAATTAAAGTTAGAGTTATTGATATTAAAGAATGGTTATCGTCGTATCAAAATACATTTTATAATGATCAAGATTATCTATACAAAATGTTAATGAAATGGTTGAGTCCTAGTAATAGATTTGAAATTGAATCACACAAATATATCAAAGAATACGATTCATTATTAAAATTAGGTAAGAACGTTGGTACTATATTTGGGGTAAACAAACCAAATATAAAAGTTCAAAATGGAAAATGGATTTTTTTCTTTTCTGATTTCCATGCTTATTTAAATGGTAGCTATCAATTAGAATCAGATTACAACAAAGGTATAGAAGGATTTTATTGGTCTCCTGATGCTCCATTAATTCCTATAAAACAAAGTCACGTTATTATGAATTTTTATAAAAATAAAAAAGAAAATAATGTAATGAGAACACTGAATCCAGATCATTTTCATGACCTAATATATCCTTCTCTTAAACACCAATTTTATATGAGTACTAATGTAAATTATTTTGCAATGGGTTCTCGAGATTGGAACTGGATTAATCAAAATCGTGACCGTTGGCATACATTCATAGATTATGTAAATAAAAATGTTGATAATAAATGGATTGTAGGTAATAATTTTTTCATGAATGGGTTAGTAAAATTAACAAAAGAATATAAATTAAATTAATATGCTGCCTCCACAATTTGGTAGAAGAAAACATCGCGGATACTATCGTGACCAGTTTGAAACTGACGAGGGAGAAACAACACTGCTGTTGGGCATACTGCTGGCACTGTGGGGAGTGTATTGGTTGGTGGTGCATTGGATAGATTGGGCAGTGGGCAATCTCATGGTGTGGTGGGTGGAGCCTTTGACACTGTTCGTCACTCTGCCTATAATGGGATTCTTTGCCATGATAATAGACAAGTATGGTGCTAACCCTATCTACTGGTGGCCTATGTTTTGGGGGACCAAGGTTGTGATTGCTCGAGATGTAGAATTTTACGTGGATTTTGATGATGAGGAGTTTGTGCAGAACAACGGCGGCAGAACGAATGTGTATTGTGGTACGGACAGCAATGAAGATTTATACATCAAGTTTCGCACTCGCAAAGATGCTGTGATCTATTCTTTAAGAAATCTTTAATTTTTCTAAACGAGCAGTAAGCTCATTGACTATCTGTTGATAGTCTGCTATCTGTACCTGCATGTTGCCTATGTGTGCTCGCAGTCTTTTGATCTCTTGTATCTGTTCGTCCATCAGCAACATGTCTTGTTCAGGATCTCCTGTGTCTTCTTTTTTAGGACCAAATATATCGTCGTAGTTTTGTCTGTATGTGTCATCTACAGGACGTGATTTGCCATCCCAGGTTTTTCCATACGTGCTAGTCATTTTTAATTATCGTGTCCTTGAACTTGAGTGTATTTGATAGTTCTCAAGTATGGTTTATGTTTTGTAAAACTTATATATTTGTATGTTGCTTCTGCATCTGTGACCGCAGCAGTAAGTATAAGATCATCTCCCACTTTCCAATTAGCCGGTGTTGCAACTTTGTGTTTGTAAGTTAATTGTAATGAGTCAACCACTCTTAATATTTCATTAAAGTTTCTACCAGCACTGGCAGGATAATCCATCTTAAGTTTTACTTTTTTATCAGGACCAATTACATAAACGGTTCTCACAGTCATGGTATCACTGGCATTCTCGTTTATCATATCATACAGTGTTGATACTTTTCTATCTTCGTCTGCAATTAATGGAT